>Ga0074193_1003838_pt1 | contig 10265 bp, 10 predicted proteins | sample EPASupsiteHSE605_FD_64523 | JGI IMG/M metagenome (GOLD analysis project Ga0074193, IMG submission 64523) | Bioremediated contaminated groundwater from EPA Superfund site, New Mexico - Sample HSE6-05 | ecosystem: Environmental > Aquatic > Deep subsurface > Groundwater > Contaminated ...
CTATGGATAGGTTTATAACAAGTGGTGAGAATCGCCTGGAACATTTGGTGATTAGTGCAGAAGATATGCATTTGGCAATAAATGAGGTAATCCGAATGAACCCTCGCCTTTAAATATTACATTGAGATACTTCCGTGAATGGAGGTATTTTTTTTCTCATTTCAGATTTGTGTAGCGCAATCTTAGCGCTACACTATGCTATAAACGCCACACTTTTCTACAAGAACCTGTGGGGAATGCATGGTAATTCTGATTTATCAGGTAATTTAGATAACATCTAAAGCAGGTATCACTTTGAATATAAGTACCTTCGAGAAGGATGGCAACATTAACACCAATGGTTCGGGAATTGGTTTAGGACATCCAGTGGGTTCTACTGGAAAACACTTCTATTTGGAAGACCTTGAGGATCGAAGGGTTAAGATTCACTTATCAAGCGGGAACATGGATGAAAACTTTAGAGGACTCCAGACATGGTTTAATGAGCTTTATGTCAAGGATATCAGCAAGAAAACGAAAGCTGCCCTGAGAACTAAACAGAAAAACGGAGAGATTAATGTCACGCATTTTGGATATCGGAAAGATCCTACTAATAAAACTAAATGTATCATTGATGAAGAAGCCGCAGAAACAGTGCGGCTTCTTTTTCGCCTATATGCCGAAGGAAATGGACTTCAAAAAATCGCTAAATATCTGAATGAGAATCATGTAGAAACACCAGCTATAAGGAAAGAAAAGTTGTATGGATATCGATGGATACGGGAATGGGATTTTAAACATCTTTGGTATGGAGAAGGAAAGGGTAGAAGGCGCACTGAATATTTTGAAGGAAATCATTGACAAAAAGGAGCTTACCCACGCGGATTTGGCAATGCTGATTGACAAAATTGTGGTACATGAGCAAAAGGCCAAGCTGAGCAGAAAAACAGCTTCTCCGCCCAAATGGAGCATTACACAACCGCAGGTAGTCGCATCGCTAGAACCTTGAAACTTGAAGCTATTCTTAATTCACAGCGTGGAACAATTTTAGAATTCAGCGAGGATTTATACCGCGCAATAATCAAAAAAATAGTCGTCAAGAAACGTACCTGTTTGGAATTTCATTTGAAAAACGGCCTTCATTTTGAGGAAAATTACACCTTAAAACGAGGCCGTGATTTATTTTAGGGAGGTCTTTGAAAATGACAAATGTGCAAATGGGGCAAGGGTAAAGAACCAGCAGATTGTATGGATCTTGGACTATTTTCACCCTTTTGGGAGGAGATAAAAGAAATATGTAGAATATCAGATGATGAATAGGTTCGAAATTTACAGAGTTTTAGCCGATGTAAGTTTGATTTGTTAAAAACTGAAAGTTGGGGAACCAATGATCCAAAAACCTGAAAAGAACAAAACAAGAAATCTCTATTTCCCCGAGCGGATAACGGATGCCATAAAGGAAGTAATCAACTATCCTCTTACAATAGTCGAAGCCCCCATGGGCTATGGAAAAACAACTGCTGTGAGGGAGCTGCTGAGCAGCTACAATGTAAATTTAATGTGGCTGAGAGTTCATGACAGCTCCTTAAGCAGTTTATGGAACGGGTTTTGTCGACAGATGGGTTTATTGGATAATAACCGTGCCCAAAGCCTTACTGCCCTGGGTTTTCCCGGTGACAGCACATCTAGGCAGGAGGCGCTGAATCTCATTGAGGATATGGAGCTTAAAAGCAAAGCGGTGCTGGTCATTGACGATTATCATGTTGTGGAATGTCCTGAGCTAAACGGCTTCATAGAATTTCTTGTGGTGAACGAAATCACGGACTTGCATCTGGTTCTTACTGCCCGTCATACTGGGTTACAAAGAACAGAGGAATTGATATTGAAAGGATATCTGCTGCATATCGAAAAAGAAGCTTTCGAGTTTACTGATAAAGATATCAAAGCGTATTACCGCCGTTGTGGTATTATTTTGAAAAATTATGAAGCAGAAAGGCTGTATGCGCTTACCGAGGGATGGATCAGTGCCCTCTACCTTATTATGTTGAACTATATAGAAAATGGAATTCTGGAAACCTTACAGGATATTAATAAGCTGCTTGAAAATACAATATATCGGCATTTCCCGGAAGAAATTAAGGAGCTTCTGCAGTCGCTCTGCCTTCTAGACAGTTTCAGCCTTGAACAGGCGGTATATGTAAGCAACAATAAAAATTCAGAAACGCTTCTGTCAGAGGTTATTGCCAATAACGCTTTTATCAAATATGACGAAGGCTTAAAAACCTATCATATGCACAAAATATTCACCAGATATCTGCGGCACTTGCTTGAAGGCAGAGAAACAGGCTTTAAGAGGCAACTGTACCGAAGGATGGCCGAGTTTTCTATGGGAAATGGCGACTATGTAGAGGCGATGGAAAATTTCTATAGGTCAGAAGAATTTGAAAGCCTGCTTTTAGCGGTGGAAGCGGACCGGGGCCACAGTATTCACAACGAACAGCGCGAGGCCTTCATCCGATACTTTGAAGACTGCCCGAAGGTGGTCTTTTACAGGCATCCAACAGCAGTTTTGATCTATGCGCTTTGTCTTTTTTCATTTAACGAAATGGAACGTTTCCAACAGGTATGCGGAGGGTATGCCGAAACAGTCCAGGGCAATGAACATCTTCAGGCAGAGAGCCTTGACGACTTGATGGGCGAGTTTGAACTGCTTTTATCTTTCACAGAATACAACAACCTACAAAAAATGTACGAACACATAAAAAGAGCTGCAGAATTATTAAACCACCCGGCTAAGTTTATGGATACCAAAAGCAGTTGGACCTTTGGCTCACCATCAGTCCTTTATATGTTTTACAGGGAACGGGGAACGCTGAGTGACGATGTGAAAGCTCTGAAGGAAGCCATGCCAATATATTGCCGGCTTACGAGCGGGCATGGAACAGGTAGTGAATTTGTGATGGGGGCCGAGCGGCATTTTAACTGCGGAGATTTTGAAAGCGCAGAGATTGAGGTGCAAAAGGCTTTGTATGCTGCTAATCGCTATAGTCAGGGAGATATTGTGTTTTGTGCAATGTTTCTTCAGGCGAGGCTGGCCATTATCAAAGGGGATTATTCCCATACGCTTTATATTCTCCAGAAAATGCATGAAGAACTGAACCGCAAACGATGGTATAACCTGATGCACACCATAGAGCTTTGCGATGCATTTGTTCATGCCTGTCTGAAGCGGGTTGAACGCATTCCCTTATGGATTAAGGAGAGGGATTTGGATTCAAGCAGGCTGTATTTTCCCGTCAAGGTATTACTGAATATCGTTTATGGGAGGGTTCTTCTGGTTAATGGCGAATATCTAAAAATTTTGGGCGCTGCGGAGGAATTTCTCGGTGAGGCATCGGTTTTTCCAAACTTGCTGGGTATTATTTATGCATACATCTATATTTCAGCAGCCAATGAGAAGATTTTCCGGCGTACCGATGCACTTGAGGCGCTCAAGAAAGCGATGGATCTTGCTGTAGTGGACGAGGTTTATTTGCCTTTTGTGGAAAACTGTGATTTCATTAAGCCCTTGTTGGAGGAACTAGATAGGAAAGGTAGTTTTCGTGAAGATATTGGAAGGATATTGGACATTTCGAATAGTTACCAGGCTTCTATACTGCACATCATGAGAGAACACTTTCAGGAGAACAGGCCTGCGCTGACAGAGCGGGAAATGGAGATTGTGCAGCTTGCCGTAAAGGGGCTGACCAACAAGGAAATCGGAGAACGGTTGTTCATCACGGCTAATACAGTGAAAACGGCCTTAAAGAGCGTTTACGGCAAGTTATCGATCAATAACAGGGCCTTGTTGGAGCAGCATTTTACCTCCTTGTAATTCGAAAAGCGACGAAAGACCACCCGGTGGGTGGTGTAACTATAAAAAAAACCGCTATACAATGACACGTATAGTGTTTTTTTAGTTTTTGAGGAGGTGAGAGAGTGGTACGAATCAAAGCGGTCATTCCAAAAGAAGACTACATGATGGAGGTCATGCTGGATAATGGCAGCAGTGTAAGCTTGAATATGAAAAGCAGGCTTGGTACGGTGCGATTCAAAATGCTGGCAGACAGGGAATTTTTTCAGAAGGTTACCACTGACGGCAGCTTGGTCTTATGGGGAGATGAAGTAGAAATGTCGGTCAGCGAGGTTTTTCAGCTGGCACGAAAATAATTCATAAGGGAGAATGGATAGTTGTTATCCAATTAAGTATTCGTAAAAGTGGATATTGAGGATGTAAGTGGGTTGAAACCCGAATGCTGCACGCACAAATGATTGGAGACAAAATGAGTAATATAATCAGGAAATCTAAATGGTTTTTATGCGAATATGTTGTATGGTGTTTTATTCGGCCTTTTCTTTTGTTATGTAAATCGGAATTGAGAAACTATGATAATTTGCCGAATGAGCCTTGTATCATGGCTTTTAACCATGTAAGCTATCTGGACTGGTTTATCATTTATCCCTTCTTTAACAAAAAAAAGAAGAAAAGAATATTCTTCATTGGCAAAAAAAGACTATTTGAGCATCGCCTATTTAAACATTTCATGGAGTATGCCAATGTTATTTGTGTCGACCAGGAAAAGGTGAACAAAGCGTTTCTTCTTCAGGCGAGGAAAATCTTAAAAGAAGGGAATATCTTGGGGATATTTCCGGAAGGAACACGTTCAGAGGATGGAAAGTTGATTAAAGCGCAGCCGGGGATAACACGTCTGGCGCTAAAGTATAAGGTTCCGGTTGTTCCGGTGGGACTCAATGGATTTTACGATATTCTGCCCAAGGGCAAACGATTACCAAGAATCAATAAGTTAGTGATTGATATCGGGGAACCGATCTATCTTGATCAATACTATGAAAAAAAACTAACAGAAAATGAAATCGAGAGCATTACGCGCTTAATCATGACGCGGATCGGCTATTTGACCCATCAGGAATATAATTATTAGCTCTAATCATCTGGGGAGGACAGTGATTTGAACCAATATTACATCGGAGTGGATGTAGGCTCTGTGAGTACGAACATCGTTTTAATGGACTGTAAGGACAATAAAAAACTCTCTGAGGCATTATACATAAGAACGAACGGACAGCCCTTGGAGAGTCTAAAAGATGGTTTTAGAATTCTAAAAGACAGGGGTTACAGCTCAGAGGATATTCTGGGAGTGGGCGTAACCGGAAGCGCGCGGGTATTAATTGGCAATATTATCGGTGCAGACTCCATCAAAAATGAAATTACTGCCCATGCCGTTGCGGCGATCGATGTTTATCCAAACGTGAAAACAGTGATAGAAATTGGTGGACAGGATTCAAAAATGATTATTCTTCGAGAGGGTGTTGTCGTGGATTTTGCCATGAATACGATCTGTGCCGCCGGAACGGGTTCGTTTCTGGATCAGCAAGCTTTTCGTTTAAACATTCCGATTGAAGAGTTTGGCGAGTTTGCCTTAAGAGCGGATGAGCCCGTCCGCATTGCGGGGCGATGTACGGTATTTGCGGAAACAGATATGGTCCATAAACAACAGGAGGGGGCAACGAAAGAGCAAATTGTTGCCGGGCTTTGCGAGGCCTTAGCAAGGAATTATCTAAACAATGTAGCGAAAGGTAAAAGTATTGAAGAGCCAATACTTTTCCAGGGTGGAGTAGCCTTCAATAAAGGGATTAAAAATGCCTTTGAAAAGGAATTGGGGGTTCAGCTTGTCATTCCCGAACATTTTAATGTCATGGGTGCCTTGGGTAGTGGGATTTTAGCGAAAGAAGCAATTCACGAAACAAATAAACCAACCATTTTCAAAGGGTTCGATATTATGCAGAAAAACCATCGACTAAAGAGAGTGGAGTGCCGGGATTGTTCCAACGCCTGTGAACTTACGGAAGTAACTGTTGCGGGTGAGATTGTAGCAAAGTGGGGAGACAGATGTGGGAAATGGCAAAAATAATGAAGTGCTGGCTTCGAAAATCATCGGTATTCCTCGGGGGTTAAGTTACTATTTGGACAAGTTCTCCTGGGAAGCGTTTTTCGAGATTCTTGGCTATCGGGTTGAATATTCTGAGGACTCTTCGGTAGAAACCTTTGAAGCGGGGAATCAGTTCGTGGGGAGTGACCAATGCTTTCCGGTAAAAGTTTATTACGGGCATGTCATCGCTTTATTGAAAAAAACGACCACAATATTTATTCCTCAGTATACCAGTTTGGAGGAGGGGACGTATTGTTGTCCAAAAGTAATCGGCTTGCCTCAGCTGATCAAAAATACCATTCGTCAGGAGTTTAACTTGATAACGGCAGAGATTGACTTGGGAAGAGAGAAATTTACTAGGTTTAATATGCTATTACTGGCAAGGCAATTGAGTCGGAATCCTTTCAGAATCTTCAAGGCGGTAACCTATTTTGATAAAAGAAGAAAAGGACTGCCAATGGAAATCTCTGCTTCAGAAAAAGTTGTTGGGGATGGCCGGAACCAAGGAAAAAACGGTTTGATTGGTGTTGTCGGACACCCATACGCGCTGCAAGATCCCCTTCTTAATATGGGGATCTTGAATCGACTGCAGGAATACGGGTTTGATCTTGTTACTTCTGAGCAGTATCCAAGACTAGGGACGCAAACAAATTGCCCGGTTTATTTTAACCGGAGAAAGCCACATTGGGATTTTGGCCGGAACATCCTGCATGCGGTTCAAACAATGCTGCAGGACAAGAACATCCGGGGAATCATCTTTATCACTTTTTTTGGCTGCGGCATTGATGCCTTTCTTGAAGAAATTTTCAAAGATCATATTTGTGACCAAAAGCCTTATTTAAGTCTGACGTTGGATGAACATTCAGGAGAAGCTGGTTTGATGACCAGAATCGAAGCATTTTCAGATATGATGATTCGAAAAGAGGGAAAAAACATAAATGACGGTTAAGATTACCTTTCCTCATGCAGGAGAGCATTATGTTGTTTTTAAGGGTTTGTTTTCTGACCTGGGATATGAAGTGGTTGTACCTCCGCCGACCAGCCAGAAAACACTGGATATCGGGATCAAATATTCTCCGGCCCAGGCTTGCCTGCCCTTTAAAATCACTTTGGGCAATTTAATCGAAGGGATTGAAAAGGGGGCCAATGTGGTTGGGATGATCGGCGGAAAAACCGGAATTTGCAGATTGGCCTATTATAGCGAAATGTATCAGAAAATTTTAGCCGACAATGGCTATCAGGTGGAATTATTAGCTGTCAAAGTCAAAAAAGAATTTTGGGTAAATGTCAAAAAACATCATCCGACACTGTCGCTTCGCCAATTTATGAAGACCATCAGGGACTTCTGGCGAAAACTGATCATCTTTGAGTTGATCAGAGAAAGGTCGTTGGAACTTCGACCCTATGAAATCAACAAAGGTGATTGTACTAGAATGAAACAGAGATTCATCCGAGAATTAGAGAAAACCACCGAGTCTTCCGGGTTGAAAGCGCTCAAGCAGGAAATTATCAAGGGCTTTGATTCCATCGCCATTGACAAGAATAGAAAGGTCATCAAACTTGGTTTAGTCGGGGAGTTTTTTCTGCTGATTGATCAATTCTTCACGATGAATATGGAGGAATTTCTCGGGAATAACGGTGTTTTGCTTAAGTATTCCTTAAGCTTTTCCGAATTCTTTGTCGGGTCTTTGAAGCAAAAAAGATTCCTGGACAAATATCTGCCAACCCATAATAACAGAGTTTACAAATTCGCCCAAAAGTATATCACGAGGCCAATTGGCGGGCACGCCAGAGAGTCCATCGGCGAAGCGATTGTCTTTAAGCAAAAGGGATATGATGGGGTTATCCATCTCTATCCTTTTTCCTGCATGCCGGAAGTTGTCGCGAGTTCAATCGCGCCTAAGGCCAGCTCTGATTGGGGAATTCCCATTTTAAGCATCTGTATGGATGAGCATACGGGCCAGGCAGGCTTTCAAACTAGGTTGGAAGCATTTACGGATATGATCAAACGAAAAAAATACTCTTCCACTGCTGAAGAGAAATAAGGAATAATTTCGGGGGGTATATCAATGATTCTACGGGTCTATCTCTTTTTTTTAGGTGTGATCATCATCATTTTCTCCATTGCCCACGTGAAGAAAAGCAGGGAGACAATCTGGCGTGTGGCCTCATTTTTTGGTATTTTAAATGTTATTTCTCTTGCTTACATCCTTGGCATTTACGCTATGTTCGTCTTAGTGTCCCTTATCCTCCTCCTAAGCATCTATGAATTAGCGAAGAACTACAAGGTAAGGTACCCCACACCCCTTGCAGTGGTCGTAATAGGATGCTATTTGTTAATGGTCTATTTTGAGTCGTATCTGATCTATTTCATACCGGTATTTCTTCTGCAGGTGGGTTTGACCTTCGCAGGAACGTTGAACATGATCAGAAATCCTTGCTATGTGTATTTTTTGGGTGTAATGTCCCTTGCTATTTCCTCCGCAAGCTTGGTAGCTTTATACTCAATGAATCCTGACGCGATCGTTTTTCTTATCGCTATGCTGGCTTTTAACGATGTGACAGGATATTTCGCAGGTAGAAAATTCGGTAAAACCCGGATATTTAAAATTCTGAGCCCCAATAAAACGCTTGAAGGTTATATCGGAGGCTTGGGAGGGTTACTGGTCGGCCTTATATTGTTCCATACCATCATCCCTGTTTTAGCCGGAACTTCACTATTGCAGAATTTCATTCTGTTCACTACCATGTTTATATTTGGGAATGCCGGAGATTTGCTGTTTTCGAAGATCAAACGAAGTGTGGGAATAAAGGACTTCAGCAAGTTACTGCCAGGCCATGGCGGGATTCTTGACAGGTTTGACAGCGCTTTGACAGTCTCACCGCTGTTGTTCATGTTTTTATACTACATGAAATAGAGGGAGGCTAGCATACAACGTGAAAAGCGCCTTAATATACAAAAGAAATACCATCTACTTCTTTACTTCCTTTATTTGGACAGCAACATTAAGTGTGTTACCGCAAGTTTTTTTTATGTCCAATTACCCGGAACAAAAGAATACCTTCCTGAGCTTATTTCTTCTGTTGGGTACTTTGGCTTCCATTGCGGGAATTCTTACCTCCCAGAACAATAAGTTTTATTACTCTATGACCGCTCCTGCGCGCCGAAGAAACCTACTGACTGCTTGCTGTATTTTTACAACGACAGCAACCTTTTCCGGACTTTTTTGGGTAAAAAATTTAAGCCTCTATTTTATCTGCTTTATTTTAATGAAATTTATCTCGAATTTATTTTATAACAGTATTGATCGCCTTTTTGTGGCAGGGTCAAACCGTGAGCAGTTAGAAATCCATGTCCGGGCCAATCTTTTATTTCAACTGCTGGGTATCTTGATTGCACCGCTTTATTTTTCGTTCTTTACTACAAATACAACGCAGAATACTGTCATAATATGGGCGATTGCCATATTGAGCATAATTTCTATTTTTACAGATGTAAAAAAGGTCAATCCGAATCTTAGAGAAGACGACCTGTCGTTTCCGAAAGAAAAGCTTAGTCTATATCATCAGTTATTTGTTGCCTATTCGGTATTAATCTTAATTGCAGTAACCATGCTGATTTCCATGATGATCTATATTCTGAAAGACTACTATCACTTTAGCAACCCCGCTGCAAAAGGCGGAACGATTATTGGAGTGATCAGTGCCTTTGCTGTGATCACTGTATTAATGTCCGGTGTTTTATCAAAGCCTCAAATCAAGATAAAAAACAACCCTAAGGCCTATCAGGAATTTTCCGCTAGACCAAACGGTATTGCCATTTTGGTGTTCATATTGATGACGCTGATCTTTTACCTGAAGATTTCCAGCTCCTTTTCCGTCCTTCTCTGCTTGGGTTCCTTTGCCGGGATTTCCTACGGTATATTCCTTTTCTGTACCCGAAATTATGCCAGCAGCGCTTATGAAAATACGGGATTAATCTCGGTTTACAACAACCTGCCCAATTATGCCTCGTTAGTGGGCTACCTGCTAACGCTTTCGCTATCGCTGTTAGCAAAAACTCAAGCACTGGACTTCAGTAAGTTGATGCTGGGTATCATATTAGGTATTTTTGTTCTGTCCTTGTTGACTTTGTATCTAATTACTGTCAAAAACAAATCGTTTAAAGAAAAAGGAGCGGTTGGCCTTTGAATAAAAAATTCGTTTATCTTAAATATCTAAATATACCCAATGCCATGACCGGATGCTCTCTGGCGATCGGTTTTATCACCCTGACACTAATATTCAAGCAAGAGG
>Ga0074193_1003841_pt1 | contig 10258 bp, 7 predicted proteins | sample EPASupsiteHSE605_FD_64523 | JGI IMG/M metagenome (GOLD analysis project Ga0074193, IMG submission 64523) | Bioremediated contaminated groundwater from EPA Superfund site, New Mexico - Sample HSE6-05 | ecosystem: Environmental > Aquatic > Deep subsurface > Groundwater > Contaminated ...
TGGGGCACCAGACCCAGAATCTGTTTAATCTTTCCTGAGTCGGAAGACAAATCCATACCATCAACAAAAATCTGTCCTTGCGCAGGTGTTGAAAGTCCTGACAGTAATTTTATTGTAGTTGTTTTTCCGGCACCATTCTGGCCCAAAAAACCGTAGATACTCCCTTTTTCTACATTCAGGGAAAGATTTTCCAGAACAAAGCGAGAGCCATATTTTTTGTACAGGTTTTTGGTAGAAATAGCCACAGTAATTACAAATCCCTCCTTTTAATAGCCAGCAAACTCATAGACAAAAAGACCAGCATGTACAGGAACATTGAAAACAGGCTTTCAAAAACCGTGAGGTATCCAGCTCCGACCGGGAAGTTTTTCATGAACTCCATATTTTTAACACCGTAAAAGAATGGAGTGAGATATTTTAGGTAGTTATCATGTCCCTGTAAAAAGAAAAATATCAAAATTCCAAGAAAGACCGCAGACATTGTAAATGAAATTTTGTTATTTACAGATAGTGTTGAAATGAATAAAAAAATACTTATGAAGCAGCCCAAATAAAGGCTTGAAAAAATCCAGAACAAAACGATATTTTTGAGCTGAAAGGCATTACTACCCTCAGAATACTGATATATCAAGCTCATAAGTGCAATTCCAGTGGAAACAGAGATAAATACTAGAAACAGAAAGAAAAACTTTCCTAAAATGAAAGATGATCTATGAACCTTGGAGATAATGTATCTTACCGATCCCGTTTCAATTTCACTGCTTACGATATCAAAAGACGTAATCAAAGTAATAAAAGGTCCGATAGACAATACCACTATATACGAAATCAAAGAATATGGAATGCCCTCGGAAATTGGAAATAAAAAGGATATATAAGTACTATAGTGCATTGCTAGGAAACAAAGAAATATAAAAATTCCACCAAATAGCCATACATATTTGCTTTTTGAACCTTTGAATATTTCATCTTCCCCAATTATCTGTATTTCCGAGAAATTCATGATCCTTGACCCTCTTTATTCCTACTCAGGTTGAAGGCAACAAACGCCGCAAAGGATCCAATTATTGAATAAAAAAAGACCATAATAAGCAAAATTCCAACAAGAGCAGATAAAGCTATACCTCCATATTGCAACGCAATCTTTCCATCGGGAGTAAGCAAAAATACTAAAATCCAGCCAATCAGATTATACGTAAATATTGAAAAAAAAGCATATTTTTCCGAGCCTTTGCCTATAGTTTTACTAATTAGTGTACCCACAATAAGCGCACCTATAATTCCTCCGTATGTTTGATCAAGCCCTAAATATTCAAAAAATCCGAATAATACAAGCCCAATTACTATTCCTATAAGCAATGAATTTCTAGTTTTCATAATATCACATTTCAAAAAATACGCTGGTTTCAAAACCAGCAAGAGACGTCTATTAAAAAATTCTAAGCAGACTATGTCATATGAAATATGTTATCTGATCCCTATACACATCTTCAGTGCCTTCCGCATAAATTTCACCTCTCCAATCACGGAGATTTTGCGTACTCTACAAAACAGTAATAACTTCCTCATGGAACAGTAATTGTAGACACAGTACTATAGCGACTCTCTCCATGCGCAATAGCAATCTCAACACTTACCAGGAGAAACGCAACAAGAGTACATATTTCTAAGTGTTCTCTTGTTGTCATTTCTTTTTACCCCGTGATTTAACTCCAGAGGCAGTATTAAGTAAACCTTAAATTTTTTCAAAGACAACTTAATTAAGCCTCTGGATTTGGATTTCAAATTGGTTTTTCAGGGAAAATTTGAACTCCATAATTCACTACTAACACACTCTATATAAAATACAAAGTTTTTAGCCAGATCATTAAACTATCCAGATTATTAAATTATCAAATCAAGCAATTGAACTTTGATTTCTTTTTTATCGGTAATACTTAACATGACAAATCGTTCGATTTAGCATGAAAGTACATGAGGATCTCTTCCTCACGTGCTCTCTTCACCTTCTTTTTCCATTATCGCAAATATTTCATTAATTATTTTTATTCGTTCATCAACCGAGAATATCTCGGTCTCAACAATCTTCCTCTTTTGAATTTCTCCTTTTTTATATCCAGTTTCATCTTCGTAAATCTCATCGTTTACAATAAGATGCCATATTATCGTTGCAATTTTCCTTGCCAGGGCAATTATTGCCTTGGCATGTCCAATTGATTTCTTTTTCCTGTTAAAAAACTCTTTTAACTTACTGTTATTCTTTCTTGCTGCTGCTTGAGAAATCTGCGTCAGAATCCATCTTGCTCCCTTTGATCCTCTCTTTGTAATTCTACCGTTGTAGTATTTATCTGCAGATTGATACACATTAGGAACCAGACCAAGCCAGGAAGCAAGCTTATCTCCAGAAGAAAAATCCTTGAAATTGCCTATTTCAGCAAGTAGAATTGCCGCACCAAGTTCTCCTATACCTGGAACTGACATTAAAATCTCCATTTCTCGCTTATGCTTTTTATAAGCATAATTGAAAATTTCTTTCTCTAAAGCTTCGATCTCATCATCAAGACTCTTTATGAGTTTCAGACAGATTTGAAGCCTTAATGCAGCACTTTGAGAAATTTCTCGATCAAGAATTTCTCTTATCTGAGCAGCTTTTTTCCGAACATTTGGAGAGAGACTTGCCATAATCTGGTCAACACTCTTACCTGAAGAGATTCCTGACAAGATCATTGTACCATTTTTGCCAAAAATGTCTGTCAGCACATTCTTCAGGTTTAACATTTCAGATGAGAGAACTGAATGAGCTTTATTTTTTAGATCTGTTCTTTTTTGTACAAGTGTTAACCGAAGTCGAACATATGATCTAAAATCTCTATGATCATTTGGAAAAACTCTTGAAGGCTGAATCATATGATTAAGTGCAAGTTGTGCAATGACTTCTGAGTCTATCTTATCTGTTTTTTTATGGGTAAATACCTTCATATCTCGAGCATTTCCAACTATTACAGGTAGATGCTTTATCAAAGAATCATAAATAGGAACCCAGAAATCACTTGTTGACTCACATGCAACAACATTACATTTTTCGGATACTACCCAATTTTTAAGGGATAAAATTCCTTCGTCATCTCTGTTGAAACGTTGCTGTTGTTTTTCACCAGATCGACTGAGAATTGTAGCAATGAAAAAGATTTTGTGAATGTCTAGACCACAAGCTTTGTTTATGACTTCAATCATATAACATCACCCAATTTATTTGGGCAGTCGAATTGCCTAAAAGGCCAATTTAGCATCCGTGATCAAAGTCACATTTGAGCCTTCGATGGCAATTCACTGATTAGTTTTCTGACGGTTTTGAAAAACCAAAATCAAGACAACCTTACTGCCCAAGGTAATAAGGGATTAATAGTCAAAAAAGAGAGGGTAGAGTACTTTCATTTATTTGTGCATGTTATTCGAAGAATTTCATGTACGTTTTCTATTATTTCAAGTCCATATACGAAGAAAAACTGCTCATTCAAAATTATCCTGATTATAATCCATATAACCCACTTTCCGCAGATGTACACAAAAATGCCACTTATTATCTCAATACGGCAATAAGCTAAAAACTTAAAATCGGATTTGATGAGATAATATGGCAAATCGGCAAATAAATTCTACATCTGTGTACATCTGCGGAATGTAGGGTGTATACTTCAAATTTAGATATTATCCCCCTATTTGTAAAACCTATGTTAAAATTTATTGCAAATATAATATGAAGTCAGTATAAATATATACAAATTGTATATCAGAGATGTAAAATCTTGGAATTATGTTTGTTTTTCCTGGAACCCGTTTCTTCTGGCGAACCTTAACTTAGCTAATCTTTACTTCCCGTAATATATTGCGGACTACTTATTGAAAAATATATTATGTAGGATTGATTGAACTTGATACAAACTCCTGATTGACAAAAAGTAAAGAGAAATTTAAAGAATGCTGAGCCTAAAAAATTAGATAAGTTGAGCATATAAAATATTGAAGAGTATCTCGATCTTAGTTTTCTCAGTAGAACTTAGAAAAGTACTAATAATTTAAAGAAGCTTAAAAAAAAGGTGCTTTAAATATGCCTTTTCATGTGATGTTAATCCCGACCCTTGGTTGTCCTGCTAACTGCAGCTACTGCTGGAGTTCCGAAGAAAAATCCCCGATAATGAGCATTGAGACGATAAAAGAAGTTGTTGAGTGGCTTAAAACTTTCAGGGGAGATTCGGTTACTTTCACATTCCATGGAGGAGAACCGCTCCTGGCTGGAGCGGAATTTTATCGGGAAGCACTGCCGCTTCTGGTTGAGGGTTTGAGCCCAAGGAGAATCGCTTTTGCGATACAGACAAACCTCTGGAAAATGACCCCTGAAATAGCCGAAATTTTTGCGGAATATGGGGTTCCGATAGGCTCCAGCCTGGACGGCCCAAAGGAACTCAATGACCTGCAGAGGGGAAAAGGATACTATGATAAAACCATGAGAGGCTATGAAATTGCCAGGGAACACGGGCTTAATGTGAGGTTCATTACAACTTTTACTTCTCATTCCGTAAAACAAAAGGAAGAGATTTTTAATTTTTATCTTGAGAAAGGGTTGACGCTCAAGCTCCACCCTTGCCTGCCTTCATTAAAAGATGACAATCCTGAGAGATGGACTCTCGCTCCAGAGGAATACGGAGAACTCCTGATTTATCTTCTGGATAAATATCTGGAAAACTTGGGCCAGATTGAGGTTATGAACATTGATCACCTGTGCAAATGTGTTTTCACAGGCCATGGCACGGTCTGCACCTATGTTGACTGTATGGGAGATACCTTTGCAGTTGGCCCTGACGGAGATATATACCCCTGTTATCGTTTTATAGGAATGCCCGAATATGTCATGGGCAATGTCTATGACCATCCGAGCATGGCAGACCTCGCTCAATCCGAAGCCTGGAAGAAAATGCACAAGTTTAAAGAATATGTGGACATTGCATGCAGCAAATGCGCCCATATCAAATATTGCAGAGGCGGATGCCCGTACAATGCGATAGTGCCCACGAGCGGCGAGATAGAGGGTGTAGACCCGCACTGCCTGGCCTACAAGATGATTTTTGATGAAATTAACAAGCGTGTCAACGAGGAAATGTTCGGGGGTTCAGATATGGATAGCATGTTCTCGCCCAGCAGCATGAGACCTTCAAAACCCGGAATAATGTCCCTCATGCTTAAGAAACTCTAACGGAAGCTCAAAAATACATGGAGCTTATGAACTTGTATAAATTCGTGAATCAATTATGTTTTTGAAATGAAGAAAGATTTTTAGCGGTGTTACTAATTAGAAAAAGTTTAAAAAATAGTAGCAATACTTCTTGTTATTGCTACTGTTGTTTTTGCAGCCGGCTGTACTGAAAAGACAACAAACTCAGAAAATGAGATTTCAGAAAATGAGTCACATATCCATTAATGGAACTATAAAAAGTAACTCTATTCCAGGCTTCGGATTATTGGGCGGTTTGGTCTGTCTATTTTTAGTACAGAGGCTCAGAAAGAAGTAGTATGAGTCCTGGACAATTGAAGTTGTTAACCGATCTGTACCTCAACTACGTAAGTTATGTCTTTTATTTGCTGAAAAAAAGACTTATAAATTTCTATGAATCAAAAACAAAGAACTGTTAATTTAAAGAAATTTCTAAATAATTTGCTTTGTTTTTAAAATGGTTTATATATATCCACTTTCTAAACTAAGAATATGGAAGAGAGCAAAATGAAGAATACAATCACGAGAAGTTTTGAGCTTCAGGACTACAGGATAGAAGGAACCGAGCTTTCCGGCTTCTGGGCAGACTTAACAAGCAAAGAAGAATTGATAGTTGAGGTAAATTACATCCCTGAAAAGAAAAAAATCTTCAGTCCTGCAGAAATCGAAAAATTTGTGCTGAGAATCCGTGATAAATGCGGCAGCTTTGAGGCTCAACTTCCTGAAAATATAAAGTGCGAAGTCACCTTTAAGAATTTCGGAGAAAAGACTTACAAAACCAGCCAGCCTGATTTTGAACTGGAGCCAAGGGAACTGGAAGAAGTTCAGGTTACTTACCGTTTCTACGTTGAATACTACATATAATTCGCATTGCGTTTGATCTGAAAGTTTAAAATTCGCAGTTTGAATTAGGCAGTTTAAATTAGGCAATTTAAATTAGGCAGTTTAAAATTCCCAGTTTAAATCCGATAGTTTAAAATCCAGATTTAAGGAAGACTTGATCGATCATCTGATAAATTAGAAAGTTCAGGTTCGTAATTGGTTTGGAGTCAAAGAACTAGAAATTGTGAGTGTAAAGTTCATTATAAGCATTTTATAAGCTTAGGTCACAGCGTTAAAAATAGCAATAAGATTTCACATTAATAAATTTATAAATATGTGTGTCGATCTATAGTCGTGATTAACATGAAGAATAGACCTTCTTAATTATTACTTATCGTTTTCTTCGCAATTCTTTTCGTTCCAATGATATTATTATCGAAAGAACTCGATTTTGGAATTATTTCAATGTCAGTTTTTGGATCATTAATAGGATCTCTGATCCTATATTTTGTTATAACCCTGATTATAAATATATACAACAGGCTACATCCTTTTTGATTTTTCCTGGTCATTCTTCAGTTCAAAAACGATAGAAGTTTATCCAAGTTAATTAAATCCGTTTCTTCTTTTTGGGAAGTCCTGGATGTATTAATTAGTGAAAACGTTCAAATGAATAGGTGAAAATATCTCCCTGTAGCAACAATGAATTATAAAGAAGGGATGAATCTACGACTGAAAATCTGAAAAAAGCCCTCCTGCAGAAATGCGAAAGTATGGACATACCCGTGGTTGGGGTTGCCAGTGTTGAGAGATGGAATAATCCTCCTTTTTTACCGTGGATGCCTGAAGAGTTCTATCCTCAATCAATATATCCCGAGGCAAAATCAGTGATAGTTATAGGGTTGCCAGTACCCCTACCGGTATTGGAAACTTCCCCTTCTTTATATTACCGTGAACTGTACAATACTATAAACAATTTACTGGATCAATACACATATAGACTTGCTAACTTCCTGACCGAGAGAGGATACCCGTCTATTTTCATACCTAGAGATGGGTACGGAAGCATTCAGGTACTCCTGGAAAATCCCATTGCCTTCTTTTCTCATAGACATGCTGCTTTACTCGCTGGATTGGGTTGGGGTAAATAACACTATTATTACGCCTCAATATGGCCCCAGAGTCCGCTTTGGTTCAATTCTGTCCACAGCCGAGCTTCCTTCGGATCCGATATTGGAGACTGAACTTTGCACTCGCTGTATGCGTTGTGTAAAAATGTGTCCATCAAAAGCTCTTAATAAGGAAGATTACCCCAGCGGATTGACAGATAAAAAAGCCTGTTCCTCTTATAGCGCTGAATTAAACAAGCGTCACATTTCACCGTGTGGTATATGTATCAAGGTGTGTCCAGTAGGAAATGATAGAGTAGTATATAATAGGGAAAATAATTCAATATACGTAGACGAGAATCTTTTTGCCAATCACCATAAAGCCTGGAAGCATGTTAGATCTTATGGCGGAAAAAGTCTGTGATTACTTACCTTCTCTGGCACGTATCGAATTTGCTTGCTGTAAATCCAAAACCAAACTTTTAAGCGTTGTTATAACGAGTTCAAAGTGGAGATCAGAAAGAACAAAAACGGTTAAAAACTTATAACTATTCAGCCTATGTGAAACAGAATCTATAACCATCTTTATTAAAATTCAGTCAACAAATTTCTGTAAATTGATTTTCTTAATTTGTTGGCAATTGACTGCGTTTCTTTCTTTTCCGCAGGTTATTTCTTGGATTCCTCGCTTTCACTAAAATCAATATCCATAGACATGTTTGGATAGGCTGAACAGTTACTATAACTAATACGTTTGGATAGCTGAATAGTTACTATAATTAATTCGATTGATTGAGTTGCAGATGATACCACTTATGCTGCATAGTTTTATTTTCACCTATAGCGAAAATATCGATACGTTGTGACTCCCACGAGACGGCTGCAGGAGCAGAATACAATTCTCCGCCTCTACAGATCCATTCATGCCAGGAACCGTCATACCATTTATGCTTCAGTGCATTATAATCCCCTCCAACTGCGAAACAATCCAACCGATAAGGTGCCCAGGAGGAGGTAGCTACACCGTCAGTAAATTCTCCACCTAGACTTTCCCAGTCATACCAGGTGTCATTAAACGACTTATGCTGCATAGATTTGTCTTTACCTAAAGCGAAAACATCGATACGACGTGAATCGGACGAAACGGCTGCAGGGGCAGAGTACAGTTCACCGCCCAGATCTTCCCAGTCATGCCAGGAGCCATCAAACGATTTATGCTGCAGTGTCCGATCAGTTCCAACTGCGAAACAATCCAACCGACCGGGTGCCCAGGAAGAGACAGCTACACCGTCAGTAAGCTCTCCACCCAGATCTTCCCAGTCATGCCAGGAGCCATCAAACCACTTATGCTGCAGTGTCTTATTTTTACCTATAGCGAAAACATCGATACGGTTAGAATCCCATGAAACGGCTGCAGGGGCAGAGTACAGTTCTCCGCCCAGATTTTCCCAGTCATGCCAGGAGCCATCAAACACCTTATGCTGCAGTGTCCGATCAGTTCCAACTGAGAAACAGTCCAAGCGACCTGGTGCCCAGGAAGAGACAGCTACACCGTCAGTAAGTTCGCCACCCAGATCTTCCCACTTGCTCCAGACTGGAGAAAAATTTTGTGGCGCAACGTCGTCAGCAGTTGAAACAGGATCGGCACCTGCTATTGCACCTGATAGTGTCAATGCAAATAAGATTGCAAGCAAAATAACCAATGTGTTTTTGATTTGTCCTTTCATCCTATACATTCCCGAATTTATAGTTCAATCTTATAAAGTTTGACAGTATCACGAATTTGCTGTAAATTTTAAATTAAGTTTTCGTACACGGACAATGAAAATAAATTTACGATATAGAATTTTGACTCATTAACTTTTTAAATGTATGATTTTACAGAAAATCGGCATACTGCCAGAACTCCAGGGTATTTTGTTCCAGTATTTTTAAAAGTAACTTCCTATATTGTATTAAAATATGAATATTAATAATTTGTTATTTATCTTTCTAAATTTATGTTAATATATATTTTTGAAGTTGTGGTGCAAAAAATCCGGTTTTAATTCAAAATTAGTGTGAATCATCACAATTAGGAAAGTTAATCCACTTCATCCCCGGAAAATTAGCGCATAAAGGCAAAAATAATATATTAAATTGCAGAAATATGATTTTCGTACTGCAGCCCTTCATCTAACCATCTACTAAATATTCAATAGAAAACCGGAGAATAATCCCATTTTTTAGCATAAAAGCACTGTGACTTGAAAAAGTACTTTCTATTGGTAATTTATCATATAATCCTATAAAATCTCAGTTTGACAGTATAAAATAAATTTACTGACAAGCTTCAATTTTTGTCAGTAATCAATTGACAGTGTTTATAAATTTCGTAGAATTAACTCTGATTTTCCAGCTTCACAATCACTAAAGGTAAATTTATAGAGATTTTCGTCCTATTTTATCACTTTTAGCATCTAACTTTTTAGATAGTATCTAGATTTTATCTGAGATTCATGCTATCTGTCGAATTTTGTACCAAGAATTTGGTCAAAAATCATAAAAATAACCATCAAGAGAAAAAGAATTATCTGTCAAATAAAATCGTAAAAAATTAGCAAAAATCTTTAAGGCAGAAAAAGCCAAAGGTATAATTAGAAGATAAGGAGCATGACAATGGAAGAAATAACAATCCACGAATTTGATTTTGACTTCATCAATGAATTTTTCACAGAGCTTGAACGGCAGGGACCTGGCAGCCCCGAAGAAACCATCAGGGCATTAAGTTTTATCGGAAATCTTTCAAACAAAACAAAAATTGCCGATTTAGGCTGCGGCACAGGCTTTCAAACAATGGTTCTGGCACAAAATACAGAAGCAACCATCACCGCCCTCGACCTTTACGCCGGCTCGATTGATAAACTTAACGCAACAGCCGGAAAACTTGGCTTGCAGAACAGGGTAAAAGGTATTGTCGGTTCAATGGATAATTTGCCGTTTCAGAATGACGAATTTGATCTTATATGGTCTGAGGGGGCTATTGCCAATATAGGTTTTGAAAAAGGCTTGAATCACT
>Ga0074193_1003842_pt1 | contig 10257 bp, 4 predicted proteins | sample EPASupsiteHSE605_FD_64523 | JGI IMG/M metagenome (GOLD analysis project Ga0074193, IMG submission 64523) | Bioremediated contaminated groundwater from EPA Superfund site, New Mexico - Sample HSE6-05 | ecosystem: Environmental > Aquatic > Deep subsurface > Groundwater > Contaminated ...
CCCGGGACGACGACGGGAAGCCAGTCCTGGACGATGAGGGCAACCAGGTCATGGAGAAGGTCGAGCTGACCCGGCCCATCGTGCGCTTCTCCTCAGTCTTCCATGTGAGCCAGCTTGCCGGCGAGATTCCGCCTTTGGACAGATCGGCTCTGGTGCCGCCCTGGGATCCGAACGAAAAAGCCGAGGCCATCCTTCAAAACTCCGGTGTGGTCATCAAGCACAACCAGCGCAACCGGGCCTTTTACAGCCTGAGCACGGACGAAATCTGCCTGCCGCCCAAGGAGCACTTCGTTGCGCAGGATGCCTACTACGCCACGGCCTTGCACGAGCTTGGCCATTGGACCGGACATCTTTCGCGCTTGGCCAGGGAGTTTGGGCCATTCGGCTCCGAAGTCTACGCCCGGGAGGAACTGCGGGCGGAAATCGCCTCCTGGATGCTCGGCCAGGACCTGGGCATCGGGCACGATCCGGGCCAGCATCTGGCCTACGTGGGTTCCTGGATCAAGGCGCTAGAAAAAGACCCTTTTGAAATCGTCCGAGCCTGTCGAGACGCGGAAAAAATCAAACACTACGTGATCACTATGGAACAAAAGCAGGAACACAGCCAAGACATGGCCCAAGTGCGCGGAGAGGAAGTCGCAGCCCGCGCGCCGTTGGATATGCAAAGTTCCGAACAGAACGCTATCAGGGAGCCTGCCGATCAAAAGGTCTTCCTGGCTGTGCCCTACCGGGAGAAGGGGCGAGCCAAGGCTGCCGGGGCCAAATGGAACCCCGAGGCCAAGCTTTGGTACGCTCCCGAAGGCGCGGATATGGCCAAACTCAAGGCTTGGTTGCTGGAAAAAACCCGGGAGGTCGCCCCCGCCATGCCGCCTCAGGCCGAATTCGCACAGGCACTCAAGGCGGCCGGCCTCGACCTTGGCGGCCAGCAACCGATCATGGACGGAAAGATTCACCGAACCCCGCTTTTAGATGGGGCGGCGGGCAAGCTGGACGGCGCGTACGTGGGCTACCTGGACGGTATTCCGGCTGGATTTATCCAGAACCACAAGACCGGCGAGAAGGCAAACTGGAAAGCGACTGGTCACGTCCTCTCTGACGAACAGAAGACGGCCCTCAGGGTCGAGGGGGAAGAACGCCGTGCCAAGCAGGAGCTTGAACGACGCACGCAGCAGAGAAAAGCATCCAAACGGGCGTACGCCAAATTTATAAACGCCAAGGAGGCCAGTCCGGAGCAGGCCTATCTGGCGAAGAAAGACGTGCCCGCCATCGGCATCCGGGAAGATAATCACGGGAATTTGCTGGTGCCAGGGTATGATACGGAGGGGCATATTCACACGCTTCAAACAATTTCCTTGGAGGGGAAGCAGTTCGAGGCAGGAAGCCGTAAGCAGGGAACCTTCTTTCCCATCGATCCAGAGGGGAAGCTCGGAGAGGAAGTGATTCTCATCGCCGAAGGATACGCCACGGCCGCCAGCGTGCATCTGGCCACGGGGAAACCGGTCGTGGCCGCTTTCGACGCCGGGAATTTGAGTCTGGTAGCCGTGGCGTTACGCGAGAAATTCCCGAATACCCCCATTGCCATTCTGGCGGACAACGACCATGGTCTTTCAGTGAACATCGGGGTGGAGAAGGCCACTCTGGCGGCCAAGGCAGTCCAGGGCCATATCATTGTGCCTTCGTTTTCCGAGCAAGAGAAAATACAAGGATTGACTGACTTCAATGACCTACAGTTCTCACGCGGCCTCGCGGAAGTCACGGAGCAGGTTTCAAGAAGCAGAGGGATTGGTCGAGGCCACACTTTCGATCTGGGACGTTAGATGAGCTCTGGAATGGAGCCATGATAACGATTATCCATGGTGCGTCAGCCGTTGAGCACCGCACCTTGATGCCATGCCCCAATATTTTACGATTTATAGTCACTTCGTATTGCTTGCGCTGCGGCCTGTGTGCTCAACATTATTTTTATCAGACTGTTATGTTCAGTTGATTTGCGTAGATCTAGCGATTTGCGATTATCTTTGCGCAGGCATCGCAAACAGTCGTGACGACGGTATCCACTTCACAAACGCTGTTGTATCTACCATAAGAGATGCGAATAGCTGACTTTGCCTGTTGTTCAGATAGTCCTAATGCAAGCAGCACATGCGACGGCTTGCCCATTCCGGAAGTGCAAGCGGAACTCGTGGACACAAAAATTCCTCTCAGATCAAGTAAATGCATAAGTGATTCACCAGAAACTCCATCGAAGCCGAGGTTAATCATTCCGGGGAGATGGTTCTCAGTATCCCCATTGACTCGTACGGAGGGTATCGCCTCTTTGATTCCTTTTACTGTAGCCTTAACCATTTCCTTTAATCGCTTTGAAGTAGCAGGCATTTCGGCAACACTTTCCTCAATGGCGTAGCCAGCCGAGACTATTCCAGCAACATTCTCGGTTCCGGCACGAAGTCCACGTTCCTGTTCACCGCCGAACACCAGAGGAGATAATTTCAAATCCGGTCGCTTGTATAAAATTCCTGTGCCTTTTGCACCGCTGAACTTATGAGCTGAGGCGGTTAAAAGGTCGACTTGTAGGTTGTCAATATCGACAGGAATATGTCCGACGGCTTGAACTGCATCAGTATGAAATAAAATACCTTTCTCTTTCAGAAGTTGACCTATCTCCGCAATCGGCTGAAGAGTACCAATCTCGTTATTGGCAAGCATAAGCGAAACAAGCTTTGTTCTGGGCTTTATTGCCGCAATAACGCTCTCAACCGAAACTCGCCCCATGTTGTCAACGGGTAGAAAAGTGACCTCAACGCCATGTTGTTCAAGCGCACGCGAGGCCATCAGAACAGAGTGGTGTTCGATAGTAGAGGTAATAATGTGCACAGGCTCATTATAATGAGATTCCGCGACACATCTAAGCACCCAACTATTCGCTTCTGAACCACCGGAGGTGAAGGTTATTGCTGACGGTTCTGCGCCAAGGGCAACCGCGACTTGTTTCCGAGCAACTTCAACGGCGCGTTTGACTTTTGCCCCAAACGAATACTGGCTGGAAGCGTTGCCGTATTGCTCGCGTAGAAACGGAAGCATTTTCTCAAAGACGCTGTCAGATATTTTTGTTGTCGAGGCATTGTCAACGTAAATCACGGTCTCCACCTTCTCAGAATAGTGTGCAGCCTTGCTCTTTGAACTCCTCGACCTTGGCGAGCAGGAACTCAGTATCAATTTCCAAATACTCGGCAAGGCAATCAAGGCAATAGAACCGCCTTGAATCCTTGCCGAGCAGTTTCTTGGTCAGCCCGATTTCGTTTTTGCTTAGGGCTTCTTTTCCGCAGATATAGCAGCACTTTTTTTTCACACAATTACTCTATTTCTTCAGGGTCAGGTCTGACGCTGAACGCAGGGATGTCTTTTCCACGATACTCCACATCAAGCATTCCCAACTGGTACTTAATCGTATCCCTCATCTTTCGCGCCCTATCGAGGCAATAACGCTTGAACTCGCGGGCAGTTATGTCGTCTGCGCTTCGGACCTGGGGGAACAGTAGTTTCAGGTAAGCCGTGGCAATACGTTTGACCGCCTCGGTGTCACGAGTATCTGCCGCCTCGGGGACTTCGATGAGTTCATCCACAATTGCACGGTAACTCATGTCATCGCGCAGTTCGTGCATAATCGAGCAGAAGTATTCCGAGTTTAACGCCCAACCCGCAATCTTGAGGTCGTCGTTCATTCTGGGGATATTCCAACCTTTGATGAAGCCGTGGAAACGCTCAATCAAAGCCGATTCGTGGAACACGGACGGTAGTTCCTCAAACATATTACCAAAGCCGTCCTCGTCCATCGTTTCTTTCTTGATGTTGCCGCAGAGGATAACGCCCGCTTCTGCTGTTCCCTCGTAGTTGCCGACTGTGAAGATTCCTGATTCAAGGTAGCCCTTTAATGCGGCACGCATTTCGTCCACATCGGTGAATGAAATTGTCTGCACTTCGTCAAGAGTGATGAAGTCGTTGCCGGATACCAATCCCTCGACACGCTTGTTCTGGTCATAGAACATCTTTGCACGACTCATAACGCCGCCGCTCGAAAGCCACCCGAAGCGGCTGACGCGGCCAAAAAGATATGATTTTCCGGTTCCTTTCGGGGCAAGTTCAATAAGGTTCAGCCGTTTCTCAACGAACGGAAGTAGACGGGTGAGCATCGTGAGTTTTTTTTCCTCATCGCCTAAGTAGCCGTTCGCGTTGTAGTCAACCGCACCAAGTAGGACGTCGAGCCACTCCGTCGTGGTGAACTCACGTCGAACCTCTTTGTAGTAGTCAATACTAATTGTATAAGGGCAGAAAGTCCTAAAAGCCGTCAACTTGATTTTGCCACGGTTTGCACCCTTTGTCTTGTGCTTGGAGTACTCCATATCGTAGTCGTCGGGTGCACGATAGCCGATTTCAACCATTCCCCAAGTCTCACGCCCGCGCACCAAGTCGTCTTTGCAGTTTTGCCACACGGAATCCTCGATGATCGTGTCCTTGCTCGTCAGCCCAAAGTCAGGCAACGCAAACGACACCTCGCCCGTCCTGATGTCGATATCAACCGACACCTTGGCAAGGAACTTCACCCGCTCGTGTTCGATTACTACCTGATTCTTAATGAGCGTCCAGTCGTCCTTGCGTGGCAAGTAAGCCTGCACAAAGCGAACTAACTCATCGGAGTCGAAATGACCGTTCTCGTCTTCGAACTTCTTTAATAGCCAGTCGCGCATAAAAGAAGGCAGGCTCAGAGCGGAGAAGAAGTTGCTCTTTTTGAGGTCTTTATACACGACCATCTCGTCAAAGCAATTTCTGAGTTTCTCAATCATCAATCGCACCTCCTAAAACAAGTCATCAAAGGCGTTATTGACTTTGCCACTCTTGCCTTGTGCCTTAAACATAATCTTGCCAATCAGGTTGTCACCCGCGTAAACGTCCGCCGAATAGTCGCCTGCCCGTTTTGTGTCGTGCAACTTCACGAAGTAGTGGTTAGCGTCTATCTGCGAAGCCGAGTAGGGCTTCCCATTAAGGACAAGGGAAACATCTTGCACTGGCGGGTTAAAGAATAGTTTAATTTCCGTGCCGGTTCGGAGATCTACGGTCACGGTTTCGTCGACTAGCTTAACTGTCACGTTTCCGTTTCTCAGAGACAGTTCAACAACGGGAATGACGACCTCTTCCAACGACGCACCGCCGTGAACCTCGACATTTGCTGCACGGCTACCCTTGAAGCGTCCGTAATCGGCAAGTACGAGGTATCCGTTCTCCTCTGCGGCGAATGGAAGGTCATAGGGCTGAAACAGCTTACAGCAACGCCCAGAATGCTCGCCTGTGGTATCAGTGTTATATTTTTCTTCCTTGCGCCGCAGGACAGCAAGCCGCGATGCGCCGTGGTCGCTTGCAATCAAGAAGCGTTTGCAGTGCCTTAGCGCAAGTTTTGTAGCAGCCTTGTCCATCATCGCCGTAATGATGTCCAGTTCTTTCGCAAGATGGATAGGCAATTCATTATTAGTGAAGTTGTAACCACCAGCATCATTGTGCTTTGTATCGTCAAGCTCATCGTTCTTTTCTTTGCTACCTTGCCACGTCTCAAAGAAGTCTCGGTTGATGGACGTTATCGTCGGAAGTTCCGCACGGGCTATGTTGACCCGAACCGACAGACCTCGCTTTAGTGCTAATGCTTCAATTAAACCTAAATATTCGACACCGAGGGCATCAAGCCAGTACAGGAATGTATCGCTCTTATCCACGCTGTCCATGATTTCATTCCGCGTCGGTAGTCTGTTGAACTTCCGAGAAATAGCAAGTTCGTCAATCTTTTCTAGGAATTTAGGCTCAAGTTCATTAGATAGCTTTTGTCGTTTATACGCCTCGAAATACTTGGTCAGCAAATCCGCGAGATTAGAGCATTTGAAAACATATTTTTTTAGGTAAGCCGCCAACACGGGATAAATACCCTCAAGCTGCGAAACCATACCGTTCTTCGAGAGCCAGACGATAATCTCTTCACGTTCAGTCCTTGTTCCGTCCGTCAGCTTATAAATGCTTTCCGAAACAACTTGCCTACTATTCACGACGAAGTCTGCGATATCCGACTCCGGGAACTTCTCGACCAGAGCCTTCCGTTCACGATAGAATGAAGGGAACTGCTTATCTATGTGCGGAACATCGATAATCGTGTTCAGGACATTCCCAGCAAAGTCATCAAAACGGTTCGTCTTGTATAGCACGAACCGAAGGTAGCCGTTCTGTAATGTGTCTGTTTTGCTCTTCAGGCAGATGAAATAGAGCCAATTGCGGTAGTCGCTCCCCACAATTCGGGCGTAAAAATCCGACTCCAGATTATTGCCAAGGTCGTGCTTTTCGAAGACCTCGTCGAGTGAGCCGTTGCTTTGGTTGAGTTCTGTCAGCAACTCTGCCCAAAGAGCGTCGCTTCCGCAGGAACGCGCCAAGGCAAAGCCTCTTGTTAAGAACTTAATGCCCTCGTAGGCGTTGCTGATTTGGTGCACCGTGAATATCGCCTTGTCTAGATTGACAGCCGTGTTCACGACAACACTCCCGCATCGCCCGTTTTCGAGTTCCGCAAGCATCGATTTAAAACCTGATAAAGCCGACAATCCGACAGCCGGGGCGGCAAGGGTAAACGATAAGTCGCACTCCGCCTTGTCGACGACGCTGAAGCGACGGCTGTCAAAGCGCGGGTCGGTCTGCAACTCGGCAATCAGCGAGGCAAGTCCCCGCAGAAGCAACACAACTTTTGCATCGTCCACATTAAGGTCTTTTAGCCGCGATAAGGTGCGTGCTGCCTCATCGCTTCCGCGAAGCGCAAGAAATTCGCCAAGCCCCGTTACAACGAACTTTTTCCCCGTTGCATTTATACCGGCAGCCTTGATGTAGGTGAGAAGTCCATCGATATCAGGTAGTTTGTCGTCGCTGTTGCAGAAACCGCTCATCGGGACGAAAACAAGCCCCAAAACCGACAACTCGTCCATTGCGGTCGCATACAGCCCGTCGTTGATGAACAGGAAGTATGGCGTTTTGACGGAGGATGTCAGATAATTTTTTACTGAGTCAATTTGCATTCTATTTCCCGCCCCCATTTGCCAGTATTTCAATTCCGACTGTTATGCTGTCCTTGACGAGTCGTTTGAGGTACTGCTTCAACTGGGCATCGTCCATCTCATCGATTTTCAGGAGAACCTTGTCGCTGCCGCCGGCGTTGTACTCGGCTTCGGCGAGTTGCCTCACCTTGCCCTTGACGCTCGGATTGTCGCGCCAATCGTAAGTGTCCACGGAAAGGCGATCGAGCGTGTCCCTGACTTTATCGAGGTCAGGAAGCAACACGCTGTATTCACCGACAATATCTCGCTTGAAAGCCGCGTTCCGCTTCTTTTCATCCGCAATGATGCCGAACAGCGTGGTGGATCCAAGGAACGCAAGAGCGGATTTGATTTCGGAATCCATCCCCCAGTTTCGGTTGAGGGTTTCAAATACTTTCTTTGCTTTTTCATATTCAGTCTCGGGGACACAACATAGAATAGGCGTCCTGTAACGGCTCGACCACTCACGCGGGTTTGGAGTTTCCGTCTTGTCTTTCCACAAGCGGAAGAGCTGCGATTTTAACTGGTTCTTGCGGAACTCCTCGGCAGCTTCCTTTACCTTGACGTTACAGTCAGTTTTCGGTAGTTCAAACAAACCTGTCTGGAGTTTGCTCTTCACATCGGCGATGTCGTTATCGCTCAGGTCTTCAATGTACGGCTCATAAACCTCGACAAAAGCACGTCTGTCGTTGTTCAGCAACTCCCTGATTTCCGCACCGTGCGACACCAACTCCGTATGGAACGCTTGCAACTGTTCGGGCAGGATATCCTCTTGCTTAGAGATTTTCAGAAGTGTATCGAGGACTTGTGCCAAAGCGGGATACTTTGCCCGCAGAGCCTCGCATGAGATGCCGATAAATTTTAGCCGCTCGCGCCACTCTTTGTACGTCTCGGTCAGGGAATGCGCGGAAGCATTCAGAATTATATTGCACTCTTTGACCACGCTGTACTCGATTAGCAGCTTGCGTATTTCGTCCTCGCCTGTCTGCTTATCCCAAAGGCACGAGTGTTTCACTCCGAACAATCGACGAATGTCGGCAAGCACATTGTTTTCAGCACCGATTGCCGTTGCAAGTTCCATAACTTTGCCGCCATCAAGGGAACGAAGATACTCGCGCATACCTTTTTGGCAGTTCTCACTTGTGAGCAATGTGAACAAGCTGTCGGCGATCGAAGGCTTGGCGGACGCAATCCTTCCGATTTCCACTGCCTTCTTATGAGCCTCGTTGCCTTCCTTTTGAACAAGTTCAATGTACTTCTGAACCACATCAAAGATGCCGAATGTGTCCGCTTCTTCAAGACACCATACCGGCAGGCTCAGACCGCGCATTTTCGTAGACACAGCTATGGCAGCCTGTCCTGCGGAAGAGCACGAGTTTGCGGGTATCCTCCACGCCTTTTCGGTAAGTTCATAAAACGCCATTTCGTCGGCGGTCATCTTCACGATATAGGTCGGCTTCGGAGACTTTCCGATGTAGTTTCCGAGCATCTCCGCAAGTTTGTCCTGCGTCATCTGCTCATGACCACCGGATGAGTCGCTGTAGCGGAACGGTTCACCGCCGTACTCTTTCAACAGGAAGCCGGCAATAAATGATGAGAGGTTGCACGGTGCAAAGCCATAGGTTTCCTCAAGGAAGTCGTAGAGTTTGCCGATTGAAATCTGCCCGTCGCGGGCAAACGCAACCGCGATGCGCTTGTCAACCTCGACTTTGATTTTCGAGATAGGCAAAGCCGCTGTCGTAGGGTTTTCCCAATACCTATCAATCCTCCAAACGGTCGAAAGAACATGTTTCTCGACGCCGCGAACAACACCAGTCGTGTCCTGTGATATGCCGGACTTCGCCGACTGCTTTATCATAGTAGTTATCTTCAGTTGGCTTTCTGTAAGGCTCTTGGCGAAATCGAACACATACGGAAATTTAGTCGTCACAATGGTCTGGAGGACGCTTGCTACGCCTTGCCCGTTGCCGAGCTTCTCTCCATCTTGATTTGCATAGGTGTATACGACAAATTGACCGTTGTATATACGGTTTTTCCAGTCTTGGTCTAAGACACGTTTTGCTTTATCCGAACTTTCCTGCGATGACGCGTTGTTGCTACCTCGGTAGTACATAGCCATGGCGGAGTAGTCCACGTACTGCTCAAGCGCTTCAAGGCCAAACGGTGTAGCGAGCGCGTCGATGAATACGATGTTCTCATACTGCTTGTCCGCGGCTGCAGTTCTAATGGTCTTGCGGAAGATTGCCGCTTCCGCATCGTCTTTGGCAAAGGCGATAACGGCGTTGAAAGTACGCCCCGTGGCTCTGTCACGCAGGGTATTGATTGTGCGTGTGAAGTCGGCCGTGGTCACGGGCGTGATTTTGCCAGTACCCGGCTCGGACTCAAACCTCAGACTTAGAGCAGGCGAAAGCGACAAAACGGTAGAAAGGCCACCTCCAATCACCAGTTTTGAGGTTGGGCTGTTTTGTCGTATCTCTTTCTTGTGGTTGTCAATTTTGGCTTGGTCTCCAGCAAGCACTGCGGCTGCATAGGCATGCCGCCCACCGCTTATCGGGTTTGAGACAAGGATGCCTTTTCCCTTAAGTCCTTTCGCGAGGTTGGCGGACTTCGTTCCCTCTAAATCTGGGATACCCTCAAAGACATAGCTGAGGTTCTGTTCGGTAGCTTTGAACAGGTCGATAGTGCCGCGCAAACGCTGATCAATGGCTTGCATAGTGAGGATGGCTTTCAGGACAGCTTTCTCATCATCACGCAAATTCTGCTGCTGCGGAAAGGTGTCCAATATCAGGCGAATGTCTGATGTGAGATTATCCCTGCCTTTCTCGTAGAAAAAGTTCCATAGCATATCCACCGTGAGAAGCGGGTGGTCGTCAAGGGGACCCGTATTCTCAATGAACCATTGGAACGCCTTCACATCGTCCGTGTTAAAGGATTTGATGAAGTCAAACATGCTCCGTTGGTTGGATTTGAACGCAGAGGCTATGTTTTTGAGGAGCAGAGCCGCCATCGGGTGAAGCGGCATAATGTCGTTCATCACCTGTGGGTTATCGATTTTCGCAACCGCCATCACCTTGGAGCGGGCATTCTTGACTCGATCGGTCAGGGCGTCGGCGAGAAGCAGCCACTGACGTCTTGCAGCGCGGTT
>Ga0074193_1003843_pt1 | contig 10254 bp, 4 predicted proteins | sample EPASupsiteHSE605_FD_64523 | JGI IMG/M metagenome (GOLD analysis project Ga0074193, IMG submission 64523) | Bioremediated contaminated groundwater from EPA Superfund site, New Mexico - Sample HSE6-05 | ecosystem: Environmental > Aquatic > Deep subsurface > Groundwater > Contaminated ...
CTGATTCTTTCATCTGTTGTTCTCGTTGGCGTTGGTTTATCAGGCTCTTCCGGAATGGTGGCCGCTATGATTATCGGGGGCATTGTTTGTACCGCTTTATCCATGGCAGGCGGGTTTATCACCGACTTAAAAATCGGTTACTGGCTGGGTTCAACACCGGCAAAACAGCAGACATACAAATTTCTTGGCACACTCGTTTCAGCAGCCACTGTTGGTATTGTTATTTATATTTTGAACGATGCCTATGGATTTGTAAAAGGGCCAGGCCACAATGACCCGCTTGTTGCCCCTCAGGCTAATGCCATGGCATCCATCATCGAACCCCTTATGCAGCCAGGTGCTTCAGTGCCTTGGATTCTGTTTGCCATCGGCGCCATCATTTCTCTGCTGATTAACTGGCTCAAGCTCCCTGCACTTGCATTTGCACTGGGGATGTTCATTCCGCTTCACCTGAATACACCACTCATTGTCGGTGGATTATTGCAGAAATATCTTTCTACAAGCAGCAAAGATCCCGAAATCAACAAAGCGCGAGAACAGCGCGGAACCCTCATTTCAAGCGGTTTTATTGCCGGTGCTGCCTTGTTTGGGGTTGTTGGTGCTCTGTTGCTTTTCTTTAATATCAACCTGAATTTTGTTCACCTCAACCAAATGCAGGTAGGCGAAAACTGGGAATTTATCCCGGGTTGCCCATGGCCCGAAGGGCTTGCACTCATCGCATTTATTGCGCTGATTGGTTACTTTATCTGGGACAGCAAACGAGCCAAATTGCAGTAAGGGCTCATATCAACACGCCCGAACCCTCACAGATTCCCGAATTCTGTGAGGGTTTTTTGCATCCGGTCATTAAACAATATATTCGTACTTTTGCAGTTAATAAGCAACCAACTGTTTGATTATTTATGCGCGTACGGCCGGTTATTTTTATTGCTCTCCTTGCTCTGCTTCTGCCGATCATGGCCAAATCACAGACACCGGGAATCGAAAATCTGCCGCGGTTCGATAAACGACTCGTTCATTTTGGTTTCACCATTGGTTTCAACCATATGGATTTCAGACTCAAACGCCCCGAAACACAAAATCCCGATGATTCGGTTCTGAGTATCCTTAATGAAGGCCAGTATGGTTTTCAGATCGCCATTGTTTCCGATCTACGTATTGGCAATAATATGAACCTCCGCTTTGTTCCTGGCTTGTCCTTTGGCGACCGCAAAGTGTATTACGATATTTATCACCCTTCTACCGGCAAAATAGCGTACATTACAAAAACAGCCGAATCAACCTTTCTCGATTTTCCATTGTATTTTAAATACAAAACGAACCGTATCACCAATTTCCGCGCATATGTTCTCTTTGGCGGTAAATACAGCCTCGATCTGGCTTCGCAATCAAAAAAGAAGCAGGAAGATGAAGCCAATCTGAAGCTGCTTCCGCACGACTATTCATTTGATATCGGTACCGGCGTGGAATGGTATCTCGAGTATTTTAAATTCGGCATCGAACTACGAACATCATTCGGAATTCCCGATATGCTTAAACGCGAAAACACCATTTACACAAACAATATCGAATCACTCCGGTCGAAAATGGTGTGGCTGTGCTTTACGTTTGAATAGACGCCGGATCTTTTTTGCAAACAAAAAAACATTACCCTCTGCCACCAGTCAGCGCAGAAACAGCAATGCTTTTGCTTCAACAAGCGAAGTACTTTCTTTGTTCGCAACAAACGGGAACCAGAAACTATCTGATCGCACCGCCCGTCACCTTCAAAACTTCAGTCGTAATGCGCTCCATGGCTTTATCCACCTCAACGTCAGTCAGGGTCTTGTCTTCGTGGCGGAACATAAAACTAACCGCATAGCTTTTTTTGTTCTCACCAAGTTTTTTATCCACATACACATCAAACAAATCCACCGACTTCAGAAGCTTCTTTTCAGCTCCCTGAGCGGCTTTCTGAATGACTTCGAATGACACCTGACCATCAAGCAGCAATGCAAGATCGCGACGCACCGCCGGAAATTTCGGAATGTCTTTGTAACGGATACTGGTCTTTCTGACTTTCTTCAACAAAAGATCGAGATTCATTTCTGCGAACCAGACCGGCGCATCAACATCCGACAATTTACACAGGGTTAAATTCACCAAACCGAAGGTGGCAAGCGGCTTTTCATTAAGCATATAAGTGACACCAAATGCAAATTGTGCAGGCACTTCGGTTTTTATCAAAAGCGATTCGCGAATACCCAGGTACTCAAACAGTCCTTCCAGAGCCGATTTCATACTAAAGAAGTCCGAGCTTTCAGGTTTATATTTCCAGTTTTCAGGACGCTCGCTGCCGGTCATTAATACCGACATCATGTTGGTCTCCGAAAAGCGCGCAGTTACTGGTTTTTCTTTATCCTGTGTGTTTTTGACATACGTTTTTCCTGGCTCGAAAAATTTCAGATCCGGTGCACTACGATTTATATTGTAAGCCACCGATTGCAACATGCCCGGCAACATACTGAAACGCATCACATTCAACTCGCGGCTGAGTCCATTTTGAATCGTTACAATGGATTCGACCGGAAACACACCGGCTTTTTCGTACCACATCATGCTGTTGAGCGAGTTGCACATGATTTCGCTGAATCCGTTCGAAGCATAATAATCTGATATTTTTTGTATCAGCCCATGCAAGGTAATGCCAGTGTTTTTCGGATAAATGGTATTCGATTTTTCCGGCATAGGGATATTGTTGTATCCGTAAATGCGGAATACTTCTTCGTACACATCCACCGGTCTGGTAACATCGGTGCGGTTCAGCGGCACTTCAACAATGATTTCTTCTGCATTTTGCTGCACTATTACAAAGTCCAGATCTTTCAGAATACCGATTGTTGTATCAGCCGGAATTGGTGAACCTGCAAACACATTCATAGCAGCAATGTTCAATGCAACAACAGGCTTGTCAACTTTCACCGGATAAAAATCCGAAATATCAGAACTGATGCTACATCTCGTAAGTTCTTTTATTAATAAAGCTGCACGCTTAATGGCATAAATGGTCAATTCAGCATCGGTACCGCGTTCGAAACGGAACGAAGCATCGGTGTGCAAACCGTGATGTTTGGCTGTTTTACGGACCGAAACAGGATTGAAACAGGCACTTTCAAGAAAAACAGTTTTTGTTTCCATGCTGACACCGCTGTGCTCGCCACCGAATACGCCCGCAATACACATTCCTTTTGCTGCATCGCAGATCATCAGATCACGCGACGTAAGTTTGCGTTCTACGCCATCCAGTGTCGTAAACGGCGTTCCATCGGGTAAACATTGCACCACCACTTTACCGCCGCTGATTCTGTCATAATCAAATGCATGAAGCGGCTGTCCAAGCTCCAGCATTACATACTGTGTAACGTCCACCACCACATTAATCGGACGAAGTCCTGCAGCCTCAAGACGTTTTTTCAACCAGTCGGGACTTTCGGTCACCTGCACATTGGTCAATGTCAGTCCGCTATATCGCATACAGGCTTCCGGATTTTTTACTTCAACCGGAGTGACTAAATCATGATTGTCTGCTTTGAATGCATCCACCGAAGGCAGCTGCAATTGGGCGGCGTCTTCGCCACAACGATGATGCAGTGCGGCCGCCAGATCGCGTGCAACACCGGTATGACACATGGCATCGCTTCGGTTTGGTGTTAAGCCGATTTCAAAAACATAATCCGATGAAAGATTAAAAAGTGTTGCAGCAGCCATGCCGGTTTCCGTAGCCGGATCCAACACCATGATGCCTGCATGTGAGGTGCCAAGCCCGAGTTCATCTTCGGCACAGATCATTCCGTTGCTTTCAATGCCGCGCATTTTCGCTTTCTTGATCGTCAACGAGGTGCCATCCGATTTATATAAAGTGGCTCCTGGTAAGGCCACCAGAACTTTCTGCCCGGCAGCAACATTCGGAGCGCCGCATACAATCTGCAGTTGCTCGGTTCCAACATCCACTTTGGTCAACGAAAGATGCTCGGTGCCTTCTACATGAGCACATTCTAAAACATGACCCACCACAATTCCCTGTAGTCCGCCTTTCACCTGTTCGTGTTCTTCAAGCCCTTCCACTTCAAGTCCGTTGTCGGTCAGGATTTTCGAAATGGTTTCTGCGGGCAGTTCGGTGTTCAGATATTGCTTCAGCCAGTTATATGAAATCTTCATCGTGAAAAATTTTCAGCAAAGATACTGAATTCCGGCTTTTTTATTTCATCATTTCTGACCCACCTGCTCCAATCATTCCGGAGTCCAGCGAAAAAGCCGCTGTGATAAACATACAGGACATAGGATAGTTTGCCATTCAAAACCTTTGTATCGGGAAAAATTGTACATTTACCTGACTTTATAAATATGACAAGATATCTGATCTTTTTATGGATTTCATTATTGCTTCCATGCTGGCTTACGGCTCAGGAAAGCCTCATCAGTTCACGCAATGGCGAAGTACTGCCGGTTCACGGAACCATACGTGTGCTGTTGGTTTTTATCGAAGTGGAATATCCGGATGGAAAGGATAAATTTGCATCGGAGGCCGGCATCTTCTGGAAACCCGGCACCTATCCAACCTGGGCCGGAGATCTGTTCGACCCGCTGGCAACCGGCAATCCGAAAGGACAAGTAACAAGGTATTTCTACGAAAGTTCATTTGGCGACTATCTTGTTTTAGGCGATATACTGCTGAATCCCGATAATCCCGGAGCTCCTTTCCTCGTAAAATCGAATGGCGAATTAATGGTGAACACCTTACTAAACGATGTGATAAAAAAGGGCTTCATTACAAGCAATGCACTTCCCGCCGACAGTTTCGACCTGTGGAAAAAATCAACCGCCGGCGCTTTTAAAGTCCGAAGCGCACAAGGCGATGTCCGTTACTTTGACCACATTATGTTTATTGCACGCAATGGCACTTATCCCGGCAATCTTGCAGGATTTGCTTCGGCCGGAAATCTGTCGGCAAAAGGTGATTTCAAAACCGATACGTACAGCGTTTTTTCTTCCCGAAATGCAAATCCACTCAATATTTTGCTGCACGAATTCAATCACCTTTTATTTGGTGGAAACAATGTGCATTGCTGCGGTGGAAACCACGCATCAAGCGGCCCGCAGATGTTTCTGTCGTTTCAGGGCGGCTGGGGAATGATGGGCGCTGCCAATAAATCGCTCATGACCTGCAATGCGTACGACCGTTACAAACTGGGCTGGAAAAGACCGGAAAAACATTTTTTCATTTCAGCCATGGATACCAATGGCCATGAAATAGAAACCGACTTTGATTTCAGTGATGGAAAATGCCTCGACACAATGCTCGTAATCCGCGATTTCGTTACCTATGGCGATGCAGTCCGGATCAGACTTCCGGGGATTCCCGAAAATGAATATCAGCAGTATTTATGGATCGAAAATCATCGTACAAAAAGTTTCAATCAAAGCTCATTTGATGTATTCCAGTATGAACATGAATCATGTGTCGACAAGGCTGTGCCTGGCTTGTACATGTTCACTCAGGTTGGTCACAACGAAATTGAAGGAAAAGAAGCTTTCGGCGGTTATGCCGATTTCATCAGGCCGCTTCCGGCAAGTGGGATGTACGATTTTGTCTGGGGCGATACCCTGATACGAAACAACTGGTGTGTCGGACATGGACTTTTTTATCCGTTTCAGCGCCTCGAAAAATTCCGGAATCCTTTATCTGGAAATGCCGTAAGCGAAATGGCCGCATATGACGACAACGGCGATAATCATCTTGCAGAAAAAGAAAAACGCGATCCGGCTATTGAGCTTGTCAACGGCGAATACCGCAACAATTTGCCCTACCTTGGCGAATCCGGTTTTGCTTTTCAGAAAAACGGAAACAATAAAATCGGGGTCGGAACCAACCCGTCCAGCGCCAATTCTTTGACGTTGCTTAACGACAACCGTGCAATCAATAAATATTTACCTCCGGATAACCGCGTCATTTATCTGAATTCGGTCAGTGTCGAAATTGTACGCGAAGATTTTCCAACAAAAGGAGATGTATTGATAAGAGTGCAAAACGGAGATAACACCATTACTGAAAACGTGCGCTGGTGCGCCCCACAGATTGTATTAGGACCGATTGCCTCTACCAGTGAATATAGTCTGATCCTCGATGCGCGCCGCAAAATCACTTTGGATGCCGGTCGCACTCCCACGCGTATCGATTCGGTCATCACAATTAAAGGCGAAAATTTCCTGACCGATTATACGCATTTCACGTTGCTGCCCGGATCAAAAATGCTGCTTCGTGCTGGTGCAAAACTGGAATTGAAAAACGGTTCAACACTACATATTTCAAAAGGAGCAACCATTGTACTTGAAAAAGGCGCAGAAATAGACGTGAGCAAAGACTCACATCTGATCAACGATGGCGAAATAATCAAACAGTAACATTATTGCAGAGCTGATTCCAGCGCACTCAGCGTCATTGGCTTGGCGGCAATTTTCCCGTCCTTGTCAATGACAAAAAAAGTTGGTGTTCCCGACACGCACCAGCGTATGGCATTGGGCCCGTCGTAACCTTGCAGATCGCTGATCGATGGTTCAGGCAGCTCTTCCTGCAACAGGCCGCCAATCCATTTATTTTCATCCTGATCGATTGAAAACGATAAAAAGACAATCTCTGGCCGCTCCTTTAATAACTTCAAAACTGCAGGGATAGCTTCACGACAATGAAAACAACTGGACTCCCAAAACATGACAACTACAGTTTTGCCTCTGAAATCACCAAGTGAAACAGTATTGCCATTTCTGTCCAGTGCTGATAATTCGGGCGCCGGACTGCCTTTCTTCAGATTTTTAATCGATAACGCCATGCGTTCATGCTCATCCGGGATGCCGCCTTCGCAGGAAGAAAACTTCAGGTACGTTTCATAAATATGCAGAAAAACCTCCTCGTATCCGGCAGCTTCAAAAGTGTTGAGCAATAAGTCAATTACATAGTTGTATTGTGCGTTGTCAAACGAAAAGGTACTAATGATAAAGTCGCAGCTTCTGATGTAATCTTCTACGGTCTTCTTGTCCGAAAAATTCCGCAGATAAAAGCTGCACGCATCATACAACAGACGGGTGTTCACCAGACTACTGTCGTGCTTATCAATGCTGTCAAAATAATGTCTTTTCAGAAAAGCATATTCGTCGGTATAACCGTGTTCGGGATTCTTTTCAGAAAACTCTTTGAAGTCAGGTGGCAGGCCGTTTTTATACATTTTGACCGAAAACAGACCCGGCTTTGCATTGTATAATGAATCAACCATTTGCTCAAGCTCTGCGACCTTTTCATGCAGCTGAAACCGGATTTGCTGCAATTCGCCATTCATTTTTTTTGAATAAAAATAATCACCAAGGGCTGTCAGACTATCAACCTGTTGCTCTATGCCCCGCAGAAAATAATACGCTTTATTCTCTTCCGAGTTGATCACATGAACCGCAAAATCATCTTCCAGATTGTCTGCCGTAAATTCAATAAGACTTTCGCCATGGATAATCAGGCTGAGAAAATATTCATCTTCCCATTGTATGTGATATTCACCGGTATGCGGTATGGTATCATAGCTAAACTGAAATTTACCGTCTTTGCTGTACACACTGTCCACCATATCCCAGGTTGAGCCCTTGACTGCGAGCAGGTAAATCTGAGCCGGCCGTTTGAAATGGCGGATATCGCCTTTTAGTACAAAGTTGCTTTGGGCTTGCATCGACAGTGCAAATGCAATAACAAGAAAAACTACAGCAGTGGTTTTGCGAAGCATAATCGCTTATTTAACGATTCAAAGGTAACCAAAATTTGCGCCCGGTTTATCTTCAATAAACGATTTTCACATTCTAAAAGTGCACCCGGCTATAATTTCATGCAATAAAACAAGAATTTTTTCGTACTTTTACAATCCCGTACAAAATACGGTCATTATGCGCGCCTTATTTCCGTTATGGATTATAGTATTCATACCGGTGTTGTTTTTTTTCAACACGGCTTCTGCTCAGTTTTACAGCGGCAGCAATATGACGTTTGGAAAAAACCGGGTTCAGTATAACGAAGAACGCATCTGGAGCCAGTTTCGGTTCAAAGAATTCGATTTTATTTTTTATCAGGACGGCCGCAAGCTCACCATCAACGCCGCAAAATATGCCTCCAAAGCACTGAATGAAATTTCGGAAAAACTAAGCTATAAGCCGGAAACCAAAATCCGCTTCATCGTTTTCAACAACCTCAGTGAACTGAAATCCTCAAACATTGGCCTTGATAATGAAGTGCTGTACAATACCGGCGGTATTACAAATGTGGTCGATAATAAAGTCTTTCTCTATTTCGACGGAAATTATTTAAACCTCGAAAAACAGATCAGAGGCGGAATTGCTCGTGTTATCATTCAGCAGATGCTCTATGGCGACCAAATCAGCGCCAATGTAAAAAATTCAACGCTGGTCGCACTGCCCGAATGGTATATTAACGGATTGGTTGATTACCTTTCCGAAAACTGGAGTACTGCGCTCGACGAACAGTTCCGCGATGCCATTGTATCCGGAAAATTCAAAAAATTCAATCACCTCGAAGGTCCTGACGCTACGCTGGCTGGTCACTCCGTGTGGAAATTTGTTGCAGACCGCTATGGCGCCAACATGATCCCCAATATTATTTATATGACCAAGGTGTCGCGCAACGTTGAAAATGGCTTCCTGTTTGTCCTGGGCACTTCTTTCAAAAATCTTATCCGCGACTGGAAAAATTATTACCAAACACTATATGCAAATGATATAGCCGGTCGCGACAACATTCCGGATCAGAATGTGCCCATCAAAATCAAAAAGAAAAATCACTATTACCAGATAAAAATGAGTCCTGATCAAAGGTATGTAACCTATGTGATGGATAAATTCAATAAGAAAAAATTATTTATTGTCGATCGGCAAACGCAGAAAAAAAAGAAATTGTTCCGCCTCGGTACCAAAATGGACGATAATCCTGACATGTCCTATCCTCTCACCGCCTGGCATCCGACTTCCGGACTCTTTACATGGGAAGTTGAAAACAAGGGTCGCAGAAAATTGTATCTCTACAATATTAATGAGCGTACCCGCGAGGAATTCTTTATCGACAATCTCAATAAAGTGACCGATATGTCCTATTCTCCCGATGGGGCTGTTCTGGTTATGTCTGCAATTGTGGATGGCTACAGCGATATTTTTCTGTTTTACACCGGCAGCAAATCCTACACAAGGTTAACCAACGATGTGTATGATGATTTGCAGCCACGGTTTATCAATAATCGCCTCATTGCTTTTGCTTCTAACAGAACTTCGGACTCACTGGTGCTTGAGCAGCCGACCTATCTTACCGATAACTCCGAAATAATTATCAAACAACCTTCATTCGATATCTTTGCTTACGATGTGGTCACACGAAGCCCGCTACTGAGGCGGATTACCAACACGCCTATCGCTTCCGAAACCGCCCCCATGCCGTTTGACAATAAATACTTCTCTTACCTGACCGATGAAAACGGAATACAGAATCTGAAAATCGCCTATTTCGACAGTACCATTGCCTATGTCGATACGGCCATTCATTACAGATACTTTACAACTGGATTTCCTGTAACAAATTATAACCGTGGTATTCGTGAATCCGAATCGTATCTGAATTCCGATTTTACAACTCAGGTATTTACTACTGGCAAAAAATCGCAGATTGTTATTGCCGAAAAAGTGAATCCGGCTGATTTTACCAGCACAAAAAATCTTTCACCTACCTCATGGGCAAACGAAAGAGAACTATTGTATAAGCCGGTTGAATTGCCAAAAGACACCCTTAAAAAGAAACAGGACAAGAAAGATGACCGACAGGGCTTTATTTCGCCCGATACCGACTCGTCCGGCGTTAATGTCTACAACTATAAATTCACTACATCCGGCTCAAAAACAAACAATAAAACAAAACCCGACAACAAAAAGGACTCTGTTAAAGTGGATAAATTTGTTTTGCCTCATCAGATGAATTATGATGTCGAATATTCCATCGAAAAACTGGTCTCCCAGCTCGATTTCTCCTTTCTGAATTCGACCTATCAACCCTATACAAAATCTGTTATCAGCTATAACAATGCGGGCAACAATGCGCTTTTCCAGATGAGTGTGGCCGATGTGCTCGAGGATAAACGTATTTCAGGAGTGGTCAGGTCTTCGTTCTCGCTCGACAATAATGAG
>Ga0074193_1003846_pt1 | contig 10246 bp, 7 predicted proteins | sample EPASupsiteHSE605_FD_64523 | JGI IMG/M metagenome (GOLD analysis project Ga0074193, IMG submission 64523) | Bioremediated contaminated groundwater from EPA Superfund site, New Mexico - Sample HSE6-05 | ecosystem: Environmental > Aquatic > Deep subsurface > Groundwater > Contaminated ...
TCCGGGTCCGGGTCCTCGGCCCCCGCGCGGAACGGGGGAAACATCTGTCGCGGGGGGATCATCCGGGAGGCCAAAAAGCCGTCCCAGAACCACAACGGCGGGCCGGTCCTCTTCGGACCGACCGACGGCTACCTCTACCTCCCCCTCGGCGACGGCGGAAGGGCGGACGACACAGGGATGGGCCACACGCCCGGGATCGGAAACGCCCAGGACCTCTCGACCCTCCACGGCAAGGTGATCCGGATCGATATCGACACCACGAGCGCGGGCCTGCAGTACGGCATCCCGCCTGACAATCCCTTCATCTCGAACGCGAGCGCCCGGCCCGAGATCTACGCCTACGGCTTCCGTAATCCGGCCTACGCCGCCTTCGATTCGAGCGGCAGCCACCGGATGTTCGTCGCGATGGCCGGCCAGCGCCTCTTCGAATCCGTCCTGATCGTGTACAGGGGCGGGGCATACCCGTGGAACATCCGCGAGGGTACGCATTGCTTCGATCCGTCGAACAATTTCCAGATCCCGAACGCCACCTGTCGGCTCACGAGCTACGCCGGGTCACCCCTGATCGGCCCCGTGGTCGAGCTCGGCCACGACCTCGGTGATACCATCGTGGGCGGCGTCGTCTACCGAGGCGGCGCCCTCCCGTCGCTCAACGGTGCGTACATCTTCGGCACCTGGTCCGACGAGAGTAGGATCGCCGGCAACGGCTCGCTCCTGGTGGCCATGCCACCCGCCGGCCTGGACACGGCGACCCTGCCGGAGGACGCGGCGAACCTGACCTCGGCCCAGAACGCGATGTGGACGACGTCGGAGATGACGGTCGCGAACAACGCGAATGGCCGGATCAACGCCTTCATCCGGGGCCTGTACGAGAACGCCGACGGCGAGGTCCTGGTCCTGATCAACCAGAACGGCGGCCCCGGGCTCACGCCGCAGAACTCGGGCGAGGTCTGGCAGATGGTCCCTGCCAACACCTCCGGCCTCGTACCCACCACGTCCCGCAATGCCACCCCGACGCAAACCGGGACAGCCGGCGGCGTATCTGTGGCACTCAACCTGACGATCAGGGGGGACACGTTCTCCCCGACGAACCTCTCCGTTCCGGCGGGGGCGCGCGTGACCCTGACCTTCGACGACCAGGACGTGAACCCGCACAACTTCGCGCTCTACCCCTCGCTCTCGAGCTCGGATGCCATCTATCGCAGCCCGCTCGTGACCGGCCCGGTCAGAGAGACCCATACATTCACCGCCCCGTCGACGCCCGGGACGTATTACTACCGGAGCGACCCGAACAGCGGCGCCCTCGGGACCCTGACCGTGACCGGACCCGGCGCGACAGGCTCGGCGACTCCGACCATGCCCTCGACTGCAACCTCGACCGCGATAGCGACAGCGACCGCAACCACCGCTCGGGCGACGACGGGGACCTCCGGGGGGGCCATCGTACCGCTCACGATCACGGCGAAGAACATGGCCTTCGATCGGGCCACGCTCTCGGCGCCGGCCGGCTCGACCGTGGTCCTGACGTTCGTGAATAACGACGCGAACGTGCCGCACAACGTCGCGCTCTACACCGACACCTCGGCCGGCAGCAGGATCTACGTGGGGGAGATCGTCGACGGGGTGAGTACAGTGACCTACACGTTCACTGCGCCGAGTACGCCCGGCAGGTACTTCTTCCGGTGCGACGTTCACCCCGAGACGATGACAGGCACCTTCGTCGTGACCTGATCGGCACCATCCTCTCCTCCTCGAGAGGACGGTCGATAGAATCATTTCGAGGTTCGGCGGATCGAGACTCCGCGTGCAACACGAAGGCGGTTGTGGAGGTTAAGGAGACCAGGATCGGAGGGGATCCATCCGGACGGACGGACTGATCGGCACGACCCCGCGGTCGCAGATGAGCAGATCGCCTCATCGAGATTGCCCCCCGATATCCGTCGGGCTGCCATCTCCTTTTCTGCGGGCCCTATCGGACCCGAAACTCGGGCGCCCCACCCGCCACGAGCGGCCTCCTCCGCCGATACCGGGGCGGGTGTCCTGCGAGTGGCCGATCTCCTCCATCGGATCGTGACGAATGGCCGCACGGACGCCATCTTAATATGCACGGCCCAGGAATGGTCGTGCATGATTCGAATACATCATATATCGATGACGCTCTTCGTGGTCATCGCCGCGTGCGTGCTCTTCGCGGGGTGCACCACCCCGATGCCCGGCGAGCCGACGCCGACGCAAACCACCACGGTCGAGGTGACCGCATCTCCTTCCGCGACCGGTACCGCTCCTTCGACTGCCGCCGGCACGACCACCGTTCCGGTCACGCTGCGGGCGGCGAACTTCGCATTCGATATGAGCACCATCACGGTCCCGGCCCGGTCGACAGTCGTCATGATGTTCGTCAACGACGATGCGGGCGTCCCGCACAACTTCGCGCTCTACACGGACGCGTCGGCCGCCACATCGTTCTTCAAAGGGACGGTCGTCACGGGCCCGGCGACCACGACCTACACCTTCACTGCCCCGGAGGTGGCGGGCACGTACTTCTTCCGGTGCGACCCCCACCCCAACACCATGACCGGCTCGTTCGTCGTGACGTGAACGGGAGGAGCCGTCCCGCTCCCTCGCCAACCGGGATGATAGAGAACATGCCAGAAGAATTGACCTTTTGAAGGTTGATTCCCCTTTTTATATATCCGTATGTCTTTATAGTATCGAACCGTATCCCCGGGATGACTGAGGTAGGACCATGAAAGGCCTGGCAATGTTGAGGATCGGAGAGATAGGATGGATCGAGAAGGAGAGACCCACGTGCGGCCCGAGGGATGCGATAGTCCGGCCGCTGGCCCTGGCGCCGTGTACATCCGACATCCACACGGTCTGGGAGGGGGCGATCGGCGACCGGCATAACCTGATCCTGGGACACGAGGCCCTGGGAACCGTCGACGAGGTGGGAAGCGAGGTCCGGGACTTCAAACCCGGCGACCGGGTGATCGTGCCGGCGATCACCCCCGACTGGGACTCGGAGGCCGTACAGCGCGGTTTTTCCTCGCAGACCGGCGGCCCACTCGGAGGCTGGAAGTTCTCGAACTCCAAGGACGGCGTCTTCGGCGAATACTTCCACGTGAATCTGGCCGACAACAACCTCGCCCATCTCCCGGCCGACATGCCCCTGGAGGCGGGGGTGATGCTCCCGGACATGCTCAGCACGGGGTTCCTGGGCGCCGAGAACGCGAGGATCGCGATCGGTGCGACCGTGGCCGTCCTGGGGATCGGACCGGTCGGACTGAGTGCCGTCGCCGGTGCCCGGCTGAGGGGGGCGGGAAGGATATTCGCCGTCGGCACCAGGCCGGCGGCGGTCAGGGTGGCAAAGGAGTACGGAGCGACGGATATCGTCAGCTATAAGGACGGAGACACCGTGGAGCAGATCCTTCGGGCCACGGGCGGCACCGGCGTGGACGCGGTCATCGTTGCAGGCGGCGGCCCCGAGATTTTGATGGACGCGATAAACATGGCGAAAGCCGGCTCCGTGATCTCCAACGTCAACTACTTCGGCTCCGGCCTGGGCGATAAGGACGTTCTGCCGGTGCCTCGCGTGGGGTGGGGGTTCGGCATGGCGGACAAGGACATCGCGACCGGGCTCTGCCCCGGCGGCAGGGTCAGAATGGAACGGCTGGCCGAGGTCGTGAAGTACGGGCGCATGGACCCGTCGCTCATGGCGACGCACGTCTTCAGGGGCTTCGACAGTCTGGAAGAGGCACTGCTCCTGATGAAAGAGAAGCCCAGAGACCTGATCAAACCCGTCGTTCTCCTGGATCGGTAGGCGAGTCCTCCTTTTTTTCGTGTCCAGCGGGTATTATAAGCTCCTGATCGTCGAGCGAACGGCATGCGGACCTTCGCGAAGCCATGGCCATCGAACTACCTCTCCTCGAAGACCTCGACGTGACCAGGGATGGACTGAGCCTCGTCGACGGCGATGCTCGGGTGACTGTCCAATTCCTCGGATTTGGCCGGGTGAAAAAGAACCGAACACCGTCTGAAAGAGTTGCCCGAACCGGAGCAAATCATGCGATGGACTGCCACGTCCAAGAGGATCGTTGTGTATCTCCCTTGCTTGTTCGTCACAAGGGGTCGACCCCCTGAAGTATTTTACCGATGGTTGATGGAATAGCCATTTATCTGGAGAATAACCGATACCTACATCAACTTCCCGTGCATTGAGTCGGTTATGCCGACGATCGTGCATTTCGACCTGCCAGCGGATGACACGCAGCGGGCAAAGGCATTCTACAGCGAGCTCTTCGGATGGACCTTCCAGAAGGCCGAAGGGGTTCCGATGGAGTACCACCTGATCGCGACGGAGAATCTGGATGGTTCGCCGGGGCTTGCAGGTGGAATGGGGCCTCGCGGAGCCCCCGATCAGCAAATGATGAACTACGTCGGAGTACCCTCTGTCGCAGACTACCTCGAGCGCGTTACCCGGCTCGGCGGAACCATCATCATGCCCAGAACGCCGATTCCAGGAGTTGGCTCGCTTGCGATCTGCCAGGACACGGAAGGCAACCGCTTCGGCCTCGTCGACGATAACCAGAACGCCCCATGAGGTGATCTCGTCCGCAGAATCGGTGGCCGCACGGTCACACCCAATCGCAAGATGATTGAATGATCTTATCGCAGTCAGTAATTCGATAACACGAACTACGTCGGGGTTCCTTCGGTCGCGGAGCACCCGGACCGGGTCGTCCGGCTCGGCGGGACCGTACTCATGCCGCGCACGGTCATCCCGGGCGTGGACTGGCTCGGGATCTGCCGGGACACGGAGGGGAACAACTTCGGCCTCTTCGAGGACGACACGAACGCAGCCTGACCTATCGGCGCGTCCTCCGGCCGTGTCGAGGACCCGCTCCGCGCCCATTTTCTATCGCCGTTCGATCACCCGTCATCGTAGGGGGACGACCGTGCCCGCCGGAATGCATACATTACCGAACCAGGTCGGAGTGCACCATATACCATGACCTCGCCCACACCCGTTCCCGGCATCGACGATCGGGAGCGCAAACCGAAGATGCCCGTTCTCTTCATCGGCCACGGCAGCCCGATGAACGCGATCGAGGAGAACCCTTTTAGCCGAACCTGGGAGAATACGGGGCGCCGCCTCCCCCGACCGGAGGCTGTCCTCTGTATCTCCGCCCACTGGCTGACCCGGGGCAGCGTGAGGGTCACGGCGATCGGAGCCCCGGGCACGATCCACGACTTCTCCGGCTTTCCGGCCGAGCTCTACGCCCGGCAGTATCCGGCGCCCGGCGCGCCCGCATTCGCCGACCTGACCCGACGGCTCCTCGGGGCCCCCACAAGCGCGCTCGACCATGTGCGGGGCCTGGACCACGGGGCCTGGTCCGTGCTCGGCCGCATGTATCCCGCGGCCGATATCCCCGTCTACCAGCTGAGCATCGACTACGACCGGCCGCCGGAGTATCATTACGACCTGGGCCGGAGGCTGAAGCCGCTCAGAGAACACGGGGTGTTGATCGTGGGGAGCGGGAACCTGGTGCACAATCTCGGCACAGCTCGCCCCGGGGCGCGGCCGTACGACTGGGCCGAGGCCTTCGACACCTGGCTTGTTGCCCGGATCTCCGCCGGCGACGATACGGCAGTCATCGGGTTCCGGGACCTCGGCCGACTGGCTGCGCTCGCCCACCCGACCCACGACCACTTCCTCCCGCTCCTCTACGTCCTTGGAGCGCGGGACAGGGCGGATAGAGTCGAGTTCTTCAACAGCGCATTCGACCTCGGCTCGGTCTCCATGCGATCCATACAGTTCGGGTGACACCGACAGGTGCGAGGCCGCGATCGGAGCATCGCCGGGCTACGTCGTATCCGAGCGCCTCAAGTCGCCGTCTCCGGATGGTAACGGGACGATTTCGCCGTCTTCTGCGACCAGTATCGAGTCCGCCGCGCCACCTCTGCCGTTTTCCGGCATGCTCGATACGGTCCCTGAGTATGTCACCCCTGCTTCCGGCCGCCGCTTACGGATCGGTCCTCTCGAGGTGGCCCATCACCCGGTCGATCACCCTGGGGTTCCGCGGCAGATAGATATGGCAGAACTGGAGCGACGGGATCGGCCCGTCCGGCTCGGGCACGAGGAGATCGAGGGGGACGCCAGGGAGGGCGGACTCGCTGTGCGCGACGCAGCCGTCCCCCTCAAGGGTTGTCTGCGGGTCGCCTCCATCCCTCTGCTCCCAGGTCCGGCCGTCGAGCCACGGGAAGAACTCGCGGCCGGCACCGGGGTTTCCGGTCACGACAACCCGGTAGACGAGGTCCGGGCGGAGGCCGGCCCCGCGGAGCCGCTGCATCGGCAGGGCTCCGGGGCGCACATCCTGGACGATGGGATCCGTGAACGGATCGAACCCCTCGGGCACGAAGACACCGGTCATCCGCTCGATGATCGCCGGGCCCCGGTCGGAATCGCTGAAGAGCTCGGCGAGGGCCGAGCCGTTGTTCGGCGGCCCGAGGCCGATCAGCCGCCCGACCCGCTCCCGCCGGGCCGACCCGTCGACCACCTCGAGGTACTCGCGGGCGATGCAGGTCCCGAACGAGTGGCAGATTAGATCGATCGGGCCGTCGTACCCGGTCTCCTCTCGCCGCTCCCCGATGAATGTTGCGAGCGCTTCCGCCCTCCCCGAGAGGCCGTGGTCCGCCATGCGCGAGTGGTCGAAGTGCCAGGACGGGCGCGAGGCCGCGTCGAGCCGGGGGACGAGGCGGTTCCATACCCCCGGGTGGCTGTTCCACCCGTGCACGAGCACGACCGGGTATCCTCCCTCGCTATCGGTCCTCCTGTGGTGCTGCATAGCGCTGCCGGATATTTTTTGCCCACGACTACGAAGAAACATTCGGTTCGGTGGAGAGCGGGACGGCCCCGGGCCGGGGGGCTGCAAGGAGCGATTCAAGCGGAGCGCCGGCAGAATCCGTGTACGCCGCGAGGACAGACGGTTACGGCGACGTCCCGCCATCAGGGTTTCGGGATAGTAAAGCAGAACGTGCTCCCTGCCCCTTCCTCGGATTCGGCCCAGATCCTGCCCCCGTGCCGCTCGACGATCTTCCGGCATATGGCGAGACCGATACCGGTTCCCGGGTATTCCTCCGAGGTGTGGAGCCGCTTGAAGATCTCGAAGATCTTCTCGAAATGCTCGCTCGCGATCCCGATGCCGTTGTCCCTGACGAAGAGTTCGTACACCCCGTCACGGTCCGTAACGCCGATCGTGATCGTGGGGCCGTTCTCCCTCCCGAACTTGATGGCATTCGAGACGAGATTCTGGAACAACTGGGTCATCTGCACCGGATCGCCGTGCACCGACGGCAGGTCGGCGACCTCGATCTCGACCCCCTTCTCGCAGATCCGTTCCCGGAGGACGTCGGTGACGGTCCTCACCACGCCATCCAAATCCACCGGTCCGAACGGCTTATCCGCGGAGTTGACGCGGGAGTATTCGAGGAGATCGTTCACGAGCGCATCCATCCGGGCGCCGCCATCGATGATGTATCGGACATACTCGTCCGCATCGCTGTCTATCCTGCCCCGGTACTTGCGTTCGAGCAGCTGCGCGAAGCTCCTGACCGCCCGGAGCGGCTCCTTGAGATCGTGAGAGGCGACGTACGCGAACCGTTCGAGTTCTCCGTTGCTCTCCCTGAGCCGGCCCATATACTCGGTGAGCGCCGCCTCGGCACGTTTCCTGGCCATTGCCATCGCGACCAGGTCGGTCACGGCCTTCATCATCCCGAGCTCTTCGTCCGTGAAACGGGTGCGGCTGCGAGTGCCGAAGGAGAGGGTGCCGATCGGACGGTCCTGGTATACGAGCGGGTGACAAGCATAGGCAGTGATCCCGAGCGACCTGACGAGATCCGTCCGCTCGTCCGGGCTATTCTGAATGTCCTCCGCGACGATCCTTTCGCCGTCTCGGGCCACGCACCCGCAGACGGCGACGCCGAGATCGAGCCAGCCGATCTCCTCTGCCGTCTGCTCGGACGTCCCCGCGCTCGCATTCAGGAACATGCGCCCGTTCGTCTCGTCGATGAGGTAGTTGAAGAAGACATCGCAGCTCAAGCCGGCCATGACGCGTTCGCAGATGGCCTGAACGATCTCCTCGGGAGTCTCCGACGAGAGGAGGAGCCGGCCGGACTCCGCAAGGTCGCGGTACCGCCGTTCACTCTCGGTCAGCTCGCGCTCGCGCCGGGAGAGTTCGTCAAGGTTGTGGCGCAGCTCCTCGTGCATGGAGATCAGCTCCTCGTTCTTCGCGACAAGGGCATCCTCCGCCTTCTTTCGCCCCGTGATGTCCTGGCCCTGCGCGATTACGGCACTCACGGACCGCCCGTCGGGAGCGAACAGCGTCGCCGAGTTCCAGAGGACGGTACGCACCTCGCCCTTCTCGTGCGCGATGGGGATCTCGACCGATTCCCACTGCTCTCCCCGGACCGTCGGGCGGATCATCTCCATCAGCTCGCGCTTTCGAGGATCGGGAAAGAGCACATCCAGGGACCTTCCGATCACATCATCCGCGGTCCTTCCGGTGAGCCGCTCGAACGCCCGGTTGAACCGGGTGATCCTGAACTGCGGGTCCCAGACGATGATGGGGGCGTTGGCGTAATCGATCAGGCTGTCGAGGTATTGGCCGGTCTTCCGGAGTTCGTGCTCGGTCTCCCGCAGATCCCTGTTGGACTGCAGGAGCTCGTCCTGTGCCGAGACGAGCTCCTCGTTCATGGCGTTCAGCTCCTCGTTCTTCCCGAAGAGCTCCTCTTCGGCCCGCTTCCTCGGGGAGATGTCGATCCGGTACCCGAGGACTCCGGCCGGGCCGGCCTCTCCGTCCGGCACCACCCGCATCTCGTCGTGCATCCAGCGCCAGGCCCCGTCCCGTCCGAGGAACCGGTACTCGGCGACCCCCGTCCCGTCGTCCAGGGCTCCGGAGACGGCGCTCCGTACCCGTTGCCGGTCATCCGGGTGGACCAGGGACATGAAGAAACCCGGGTCGCCCGCGAACTCCTCGGGGCCGTACCCGAGCTCGGTCCGGACATTCTCCGAGATGAAGGTCGTCACGAGCTCGTCCGAGGCGTGGAGCCGATAGAGGATCACGGGGGTGTTCTCCACGAGGAACGCCAGGTGTTCCCGTGCCTCGCGCAGGGAGTCCTCGGCCTCCTTCTTCTCGGCCGCAGTGGTGAAGGCCACGACGGCCGAAGCGACCGCCGTGCTCACGAGGCCGGCGATAGCGAGGTACGAGTTGAGGAGGTCGTCCGGCACGGGGTCCGGCGTCCGGTGCGCGACGAGCATCACGGCGGTGACCACGTTCTCCCACGTGATGGGAAGGAACGTAACCGCGATCTCCTCCGGCTCGAGGCGGTGCACGGCGAAGAAACCCGTCTCCAGTACCTCGCCGATCACCTCGCGGACCTCCGGGGTCGTGAACAGATGCGGGGAGAGGTCCAGAGGGCTGACCCAGTGGTGGCACGTCAGTTCTCCGCCCTTCATCCGCTCCATGAAACCGACGAAGCCGGCGCCGTAAAACCTGACCAGGGCGTTCCCGGTCTCGGTCAGGATGTCCTGCTTGGGGGTCAGGCGGGTGACATACTGGGCCGTCTTGATGAAGGCGTCGAAATACTCCTGCGGTGCGGGGAAGGGGGTGTCCACGGGTCAGTCGCCTCCCTGGGGTCGGAGGTAGAGGTTCTCGAGGAAGAGGTCGTCGAACTCCGGGAGTCCGGCGAGGTCCACCAGCTCCGCCGAGCGCCCGAGCGCCGCCAGCCTCTCCTCTGCCGCGGGATCGAGGAGGAGCATCTCGCAACCGGCGAGGGCGGTGTTTCCGCAGAGCCGGACGCGGTCTCCCGGCACCATCGGCAGGAGGCCGACCGCGCGGGCGTTGTCGATGTCGAGGCCGCGGCCGAACGTGCCGCAGACGAAGACGTTCGCGAGTTCCCCTGCGGCGATGCCTGCCCGCTCCATCAGGGCCCTGGTCCCCGAGCCGGCTGCGGCCTTGGCTCGCTGAAAGAGGTCGACGTCTGTCCCGGTGAGCACGAGGGGCGGGTCCCCAGCCGGAAGGACGAAACCTCCCTCGTGCCCCCTCGAGAGACGGCCCCGTTCCGACAGGACCCCTGCCCGGAGGAGGTGCGCGACGAGGTCGACCAGACCTGTGCCGCAGATCCCTCGAACAGGGGCGCCGTCGATCGTGGTGCACTCCACCGCGCCGTCGAGGAGCTCGACCCGGCA
>Ga0074193_1003847_pt1 | contig 10243 bp, 13 predicted proteins | sample EPASupsiteHSE605_FD_64523 | JGI IMG/M metagenome (GOLD analysis project Ga0074193, IMG submission 64523) | Bioremediated contaminated groundwater from EPA Superfund site, New Mexico - Sample HSE6-05 | ecosystem: Environmental > Aquatic > Deep subsurface > Groundwater > Contaminated ...
AGTGGCTTGACTCGGGCAATGTCACGGCGTACGGCAGAAATCTTTATCGGGTTGTCAAGATGGTTCGTGGCATGCTGCATACGGAGGGTAAATAAATCCTTCTTCAGCGAAACGAGCTTGCCTTCAAGCTCTGCAGCGGTCATTTCGCGTATCTCATTTGCCTTCATCTTATTCACCACCTGTCTCGGAATCGGCAACATCGTCACGTGCGACAAACTTGGTCTTGCAGGGAAGTTTGTGGCTTGCAAGACGCATTGCCTCACGGGCTGTTTCTTCGGGAACACCGGCAATCTCAAACATAACACGGCCGGGCTTTACAACTGCGACCCAGTACTCGGGCGAGCCTTTACCGGAACCCATGCGGGTCTCGGCGGGCTTCTCGGTTACGGGCTTATCGGGGAATATCTTGATCCATACTTTACCGCCGCGCTTGGTATAGCGGGTCATGGCGATACGTGCGGCCTCGATCTGGTTTGAAGTAATCCAGCTGGGCTCTGTTGCCATAAGACCGTATTCGCCGTAAGCAACGAAATTGCCTCTTGAGGCCTTGCCTTTCATGCGTCCGCGGTGTACTCTGCGGTATTTGACTCTCTTAGGCAGAAGCATTACGCATTGCCTCCTTCCTTAGGGGTAACGGGAGCGGGAGCAGGTGCGGATGCGGGCGCCGGACCGCGGTTGTAGCCGCCGCTCTGTCCCTGAGGACCGCGATTGTAACCGCCGCTCTGTCCCTGACCGCCGCGGTTGTAGCCGCCGCTCTGTCCCTGACCGCCGCGGTTGTAGCCGCCCTGGCTGCTCTGTCCGCCGCGGTAATTACTATTATTGTTGCTGGGTCTCTTACGCTCGCCGCGATTGCTGTCGTCCCTTTTGGTCAGATCCATCGTGCGGGGAGTGCTGCGGAGGGTCTGGCTGAGGACTTCGCCCTTGTAAATCCAGACTTTTATGCCGATGCGGCCATAGGTCGTTGCAGCTTCGGCAAAACCGTAGTCGATGTCTGCACGGAGGGTCTGAAGGGGAATGGTTCCCTCGTGATAACACTCGCTGCGGGCGATTTCGGCGCCGCCCAGACGGCCTGCGCACATAATCTTGATACCCTTGACGCCCATTTTCATGGCGCGTCCCATGGAGTTTTTCATCGCGCGGCGATGGCTGATGCGTTTTTCGAGCTGAGAAGCGATGTTCTCCGCAACGAGCTGCGCATCCGTGTCGGGAGTGCGGACTTCGACGATAGAAAGAGCAACGGGCTTGCCGATCATTTTCTCGACAGACAGTCTCAGGCGCTCTATTTCCGTGCCGCCCTTGCCGATGACAACACCGGGACGGGAGCAGTGGATGAATATACGGACCTTGGAGCTGTCGCGCTCGATCTCAATCTTCGGGACGCCTGCGGAATACAGGGTCTTCTTCAGATACTTGCGAATGTTGTAGTCCTCGACGATGAGATCGCCGACTTTGTCATTTCTTGCGTACCATCTGGAATCCCAGTCCTTGATGACGCCGACGCGAAATCCATGAGGATTAACTTTCTGTCCCATATTCTGCCTCCTCCCTATTCTTTCTCAGCCACTACGATGGTAATGTGGCTGGTTCTTTTATTGATTCTGTACATACGGCCCTGAGCTCTGGGCATACCTCTTTTGAGGATAGGGCCGGGATTTGCGTAAGTCTCTTTTACATAGAGCTTGTCGGTATCCATGCTGAAATTGTTTTCTGCGTTTGCCACGGCGCTCTTCAAAACCTTGACCATAAGCTCGCTTGCCGCCTTTGGGGTATGCTGCATGAGGGCTTCTGCCGTTTTGACGTCTTTTCCGCGGATAAGGTCGCAAACGATCTTGACCTTACGGGGAGATATGCGGGCAAACTTGTGTTCTGCTCTTGCTTCCATTTTTCTCCTCCTTATTTACCGGTCTTGGAGCCGGCATGACCGCGGAAAGTGCGGGTGGGCGCGAACTCGCCAAGCTTGTGTCCTACCATGTCTTCCGTGACATAAACGGGGACATGGCGGCGGCCGTCATGGACGGCGATGGTGTGACCAACGAAAGTCGGGAAAATCGTGGAAGCGCGGCTCCAGGTTTTAAGAACCTTTTTTTCGCCGGTTTTGTTCATGTCATTGACCCTTTTAAGCAGCTCGGGAGCGGCGAAAGGACCTTTTTTAATACTTCTGCTCATTTAATGATTCCCTCCTTACTTCTCGTTGCGACGCTTGACGATGAACTTGTTGCTCTTGTTCTTCGTTTTACGCGTCTTGTATCCGAGGGCGGGCTTACCCCAGGGGGTAACAGGTCCGGGACGGCCGATGGGGCTCTTTCCTTCACCGCCGCCGTGGGGGTGATCGCAGGGGTTCATGACAGAGCCGCGGACGGTCGGGCGCCAGCCCATGTGACGTTTGCGTCCGGCTTTGCCGATGTGGACGTTAGCGTGGTCGATGTTGCCGACCTGACCGATGGTCGCAATGCAGTTCAGACGAACCTTGCGGTATTCACCGGACGGCAGACGGACGGTAGCTGCGTCGCCTTCTTTAGCCATAAGCTGAGCTGCAACTCCCGCAGAGCGGACAAGCTGTGCGCCCTTGCCGGGATAAAGCTCGATGTTGTGGATAACCGTACCGACGGGTATGTTGACGAGCGGAAGCGCGTTGCCGGGCTTGATATCCGCATTGGGAGAGGCAACGACAGAGTCGCCGGCCTTTAGCCCTACGGGAGCCAGGATATAGCGGCGCTCGCCGTCTTCGTACTCCAGAAGCGCGATATGCGCGCTGCGGTTGGGGTCATACTCAAGGCGAAGTACCTTTCCGGGCATTTCAAGCTTGTTGCGCTTGAAATCGATGACGCGGTATTTCTTCTTGTTGCCGCCGCCCTGATGACGGACGGTTATGCGGCCGTTTGAATTGCGGCCGGCGTTGGACTTCAGGACCTCTACAAGGGACTTTTCAGGTACTGCGCGCTTATCGACTCCGTCGAAGCCCGAGACCGTCATATGTCTTCTGGACGGTGTAGTAGGTCTATAAGTTCTAATGGACATATCTCATTACCTCCCTTACACCATACCCTCGAAGATTTCGATGTTCTTGGACTTTGCGCTGAGCTTGACAACAGCCTTTTTCCAGTCGGAAGTACGGCCCGTCGGGTGTGCCCCAACGCGCTTTTCCTTGCCGGGAACGATGGTTGTCGTAACTCTGATTACTCTGACTCCGAAAATCTCTTCGACAGCTTTTTTGATTTCAATCTTGTTTGCATCCTTCGCCACTTCAAAAACGTACTTTTTGATGTCGAGGTCCTCCATGGACTGCTCTGTGATGATGGGACGGATGATGATGTCGTATGCTGTTCTCATCATGCGTAGACCTCCTCGATTTTCTCAAGCGCAGCCTTGTCGACGACAAGCATTCCGGCATTCAGAATGGAGTAGGGAGACAGGACGGTAGCGATCGTCGTCTCGACGCCGGGAATGTTTCTTGCGCTCTTAATGACGGGCTCGTTGACTTCTTTTGTGATGACAAGAGCCTTTCCTGTTATATTTATCTTGTCAAGGAAGCTCTTGAACGATTTTGTCTTAATCTCGGGGACCGTAAGTCCGTCGATGACAATAATCTCGCCTTCCGCGGCTTTGGCGGAAAGCGCACTCTTGAGAGCAAGCCTCTTGACCTTCTTATTGAGGGTATAGCTGTAATCGCGGGGCTTGGGAGCAAACGCTACGCCGCCGTGTCTCCAAACGGGAGAACCGGCGTGACCTGCGCGTGCGCGGCCAGTGCCCTTCTGACGCCAGGGCTTCTTGTTTGTAACGTCGACTTCACCCTTAGTAAGGGCGCTCTGTGTTCCCTGACGGCAATTTGCGAGATGGTTCTTAACTGATTCGTGCAGAACCGGTTCGTTGGGTTCGATTCCGAAGATGGATTCGGAGAGCTCGATCTCACCAACCTTGTCGCCGGCCATGTTATAAACTGGTGCTTTAGGCATTTAGATTCTCTCCTTTCCCTTATCTCGTTCTTGCGGAAGCCTTCTGCGGGTTGACCCTTGCGGAAGCCTTCTGCGGATTGACGCTGATGCCTGCTGCGGCACCCTTGGCCTTGACGGTCTTGACTGTGTTCTTCAGATAAACGATGCCGCCCTTGGGTCCGGGGATTGCGCCGCGGACAACAATCATGTTGAGTTCGGGATCGACCTTGACAACGTCAAGATTCTGAACTGTGACCTGCTCGGCGCCCATGTGTCCCGCGCCGATTTTTCCCGGAAAGATTCTGGAAGGGTCTGTGCCCGAGCCCATGGAGCCCGCATGACGGTGAACGGGGCCGCCGCCGTGGGTCATCGGTGTTCTCTGAGCATGCCAGCGCTTAATAACGCCGGCGTAGCCTTTGCCCTTAGAGATTCCGGTCACATCGACCTTGTCGCCTTCTGCAAAAACTCCCGCGGAAACCGTGTCTCCGACACTTAGAGAGCCGCAGTCTTCAAGGCGGAATTCTTTAAGATACTTTTTAAGAGAAACACCTGCTTTTGTAAGGTGTCCCCTCTCGGGCTTTGAGAGCTTGCGCTCTGTCTGATCTTCAAAACCGAGCTGAACGGAGGCGTAGCCTTCCTTGTCAGCGGTTTTCTTCTGGACAACGACGCAGGGACCCGCTTCAATAACGGTGACCGGAACGACTTTGCCCGCTTCATCGAAGATCTGCGTCATGCCGACCTTTTTGCCGATGATAGCTTTATTCATGTTATTTCCTCCTTATAGGTTATTGGTCAGCTCGCATCGGCTCCTGCCAAGAGGCTTTCGCCAAGAGGCTGCTGACTTGACCCTGTCCGCTCACGCAAGGAACGGACAAACGGGTTTTTTGTGGGTGGTTTTTCTCAAGTGCTTGAGTAGTCCGATTACGCAGGATTTTCCCGCTAATCGCCTTTACCGGACTGCGAAGGATTTTTCGTCAGACCTAAGCCGCGACGGCGACGCTGTATTAAGATACTGCGCGCCGGCAAGGCAACGGCATAGCGAAAAAAGACCAGCAGTCGATATCAGAGCTTCATTTCGATCTCTACACCTGCAGGTAATTCCAGCGACATAAGAGCCTCAACAGTTTTCTGTGTGGGGTTCATGATGTCGATGAGGCGCAGGTGAGTGCGGCGCTCAAACTGCTCGCGGCTGTCCTTATATTTGTGGACGGCGCGGAGTATGGTGATGATTTCTCTCTTCGTGGGAAGAGGGATAGGACCGGAGACCCTCGCTTCTGTGCGCTTGGCGGTCTCAACGATCTTTTCTGCCGCTTTGTCGATGAGCTGATGGTCATATGCCTTGAGTCTTATGCGGATCATTTTTTTGTTTGTTGCTGCCATTAGTTTTTCCTCCTGAACGTCTGTTCTCCGGCGGCTTGGGCTCCGCCGGTCAAATTTCTGTTCGGCGAGAAGTTTTTCTGTACACTTTGCCGTGCGTATCAGACCTTGTCCGAAAAACAAACCGGATCTTTGTCCGGTTTAACTCCGTACAAGCGATATACGCGTGAAGCAGAAACATTCTCAACCGCCCGATTGTTGCCGAATAACTCGGCACGGACATACTCCACGAAAGTTACCGGCCTTTCTTTTAAGAAATTATAGCCGCAATCTCCCGCTTCATCGCATTTTGCGCAATAAGGGCGCAACTTCCCTAATAGGCGCTCCGTTAGAATATCAAATAATTCTTCCTATGTCAATAGTAATTCGCATTTTTCCGTACACAAAAATATATTTGTTCCGCTTTCGAAGAAAACCCCGAAAAAGTGCTTGAAAAAATGAAAAAGGGAGCGAATATCCGCTCCCCGTCCATTATTATAATGTATACCGATCAGCCGCCGGAGGCGAGTATTGAGAAGTGCATATAGTCCGCCGCGGTGCTCCAGCCCTGGCCGCCCCAGCCCCAGCCGTAGGCGGCGAAAGCTTTGACGACGCTGCCGTTAGGCTGAATGCAGTAAGGACTTGAGCCGTTCTTATAGCAGTAGCTGCCCACCGTCTGACCTGTTCTATAATTTATGTAGTAGTTCTCAGAAGGATTTATATCGATTGCACAGCCCCAGCTGTGACGCATGGTATCCGAGTATCTGGCCCCGCCAAGAGCGTGGATGGGAAATTTCTCGGGATCGTTATAGATGTAGTCGAAAATAGCCTTTACCTCGCGGGCCACCAGCGTATTTACAGTCAGCGACCAAGTTCGCGTATACTTTGTTCCGCTCGAGCTTATATCCCAGGTTTTAACCGTCACGCTCACCATGTGGGTCCCCGCGTCCGCCGCACTGGTGAAATAGGTCTTGTTGGGATTTCCGAAGAGCATTTGCCTGCGCTCAGCATTTGTAAGTGAACGGTACTGGAACGCGAAGGAGGTAAAGGACGTGTCGACCACGACCTCTTTCTCAACCGCCCAGCTTATTGTCTTTCTTGCCGACTTCCATGCAAGCCTCACAATGACCGCAACAGCCTCGCTGCGCTTTAAATTGGACTCTCCCCAAAAATAGGTGTCGGCGTCCCCTGTCAGAATTCCCTTGGCATAGCATTGCTCAATAGCCGTTCTGTAGCCCTGATCCATTCCATTATAGTCGCCGATGTGGTTTGCAAAGCTGTCGGTCGTGTCCGACAAAATCATCTGATTCTCGTAAAAGGACATATAGAGCACGGCGTTTATCAGATAAGCCATTTCATAGCGCTTTATCGGAGTATCGAGAGCCGCCGCGGTGCAAGGAAACAGCGTTCCGCTGCTGTTGTAGCCCGTGGATACTTCCAAAAGCCCATTGTCATTCAGGGCGTTCCAGTCACTTTCGGCCCAATGCACGCCGGTCAGCTTCTTGTCGGACCATATCTCTGCGACCATGACCAGCATTTTGATGAATTCGCCGCGGGTAAGCGTATTGTCAGGCCTGAACGTTCCATCCGGATAACCGTTGACAATCCCCAGCGTAGACAGTTTATTAAGGTCGTCATAGTACCATGTGCCCTGACTGACGTCTGAGAACGTTTTACTGTTTGCTGTCAGTGCTTCCGCCGAAAGCGGCACCTGCATCAGAGATGCAATTGTCAGTACCAGCACCAGGGCTCTTTTTAGTCCTTTTTTCATTACTTTACCTCTCAGGTTTTGCGAAACGCATTTTTCATGGCGGGCGCTCACGCCGGCTTATGCCTTCTCAAGCAGCTTTGTAAAGAGCGGCAGGGAAGGATTTCGGTTGTCCTTTCGCCAAAAAACGACAACGTCGAAGCGCGTGTCGACATCCTCGATATCAAGCACCGCGCAGTTTTTTCCGAAATCACGCGCCATCGGACAGGGCACGAGAGAAACTCCGTTCCCGCTCCGCACCTGCAAGAACAGGGATTCCAGAGAAGGCACCGACAGAACTCCGCTCCCAAGTCTGTCCCCAAGGACTTCCTCCTCGAGCTTTTTTGCGAAGCCGCTGCGCTGTTCGCCGACGCTCACGTAGTTCTCGCTTCGCAGCTCGGCAGCCTTTACAGACTTTTTCGCGGCAAGCGGATGAGTCTCCGAGCAGACGGCGCAGAACCTTTCCTCCGCCACTTTGCGGAACTCAAGGCTCTCCGTATCCTTCGGGAGCGCATACGAAAAGGTCACTCCCAAGTCCGCCCCGCCTTTTTCGACAAGGCTGAAAACCTCCGAGAGCTCGTGGTGGTAAATACCGAGAACAAGCTCCGGATATTTTGAGCAGAAGCCCTCGAAAAGCTCGCTACGCTCGCCCGAACAGAGGAAAATGCTCGCGGCGGAGAGCTTCCCCGTTTCGCCGCTTTCGACGTTACGGACTTTATTCTCCAGTTCCTCCGTCTTTTCAAGAAGGAGCTTCCCTTCGCGGAAGAGCAGGCTGCCCGCCTCGGTGAGCCTCAGCCCCCGGCTGTCCCGGATGAGAAGACCGGTGCCCAGACTTTCCTCAAGCGCCGACACGTTCCTTGACGTCGTCGAATGGCTTATGTACATCGTTTCGGCGGCCTTTGTGAAGCTGCCGTTTTCAACAACAGAAATGAATATCCGAAGCTGTTCGTAATCCAATCCTTCTTCCGCTCCTCCCTGTTTATATTCTGTGGGAAGCAGGCTGCTCAGAAATCCCCGAGTCTGAAAGGATGGGGTATGAGCTCCTTAAGCCTGTAGCTGACATAGCCGCCCGACGCTCTTGCGCAGAGCACCTCCATATCCTGCGAAAACTCGCTCATCACCTGACGGCAGGCGCCGCAGGGCATGCAGTAGTCCTCGCTTTCGCCGTAGATAGCAAGACGGTAAAAGTGGTTCTCCCCCTCGCTTACCGCTTTGAATATTGCAACCCTCTCGGCGCACATGGTGCTTCCAAGCGCGCTGTTTTCGATGTTGCAGCCCGTGAAAATACGTCCGTCCATGCATTCCAGCGCCGCGCCCACCTTGAATCGGGAATAAGGCGCGTAAGCATTTTCGGAAGCCTCTTTTGCCAGAATTAGCAGTTCTCTGTCGGTCATAGCCAAAAACTCCCTTCTCTGTCAGTCCGTATTTATCTCCCAGTCCTCAATCCGGTTGAACACATTGTCCTTTGTGGGGTTCATGCCGGTAATCACACCTCGGTGCGTGATAACCTGCGTCTTTTCAAAGCAAATAGGTACGATGGGCGCGGTGTCGGTTATATATTTGAACATAAGATCGGCCGCCTTCTGGCGTCCGTCCTCCGGGCAAGCCATGTAGTCGGTGACGTACTGTTCAAGCACGGAGTCCGAAAACAGTCCGTAATTGAGACTTCCTCCGTCAAAGAGGAGGTTCCTCAGCGAAAAATCGTTTGTGAGCCTGACCTCGGCGTAGTACATGTCAAAGTCGCCCTGGCTGAGAGCCAGCGTGTACTCGTCCCACGAGAGCTGGCGAAGATTGACCGTAATTCCCATCGCCGTAAGATTATCCGCTATGGACTGCGCCGCCTGAAGCTTTGCGGGGCTGTCGCTGCACACGATAAAATTGATTTCGATCTCTACGGGTATACCAGTTATCATCTGCTCTCTTTTGCCGTCATCATCGTAGTCCTGAACCTCGGCCTCGTCAAAGGCGGCCTCGCTCTTCTTGACGGAATAGGAGATGATGTCCGAATACGCGTCATTATATAATGTGCAGGTCGGGTTCATCGGCAGCGTCGCCGCCGAGGCGTTTCCGTCCAGGAAGTCCGTGACTATGTGCTCTCTGTCAATGACATAAGTCATCGCCCTTCGGCAGAGCGCGCTTGAAAAGAAGCGGCTGCTGCTGCCAAACCCGAGATACTGCATATTTGTGGTCGGGCAGGAACGGATCTCGTTTGCCGAGCCGTAGCCGAGACTGTAAATGCCTGTCGGATCGTTTGTCACAAGGTCGATTTCGGAATTTTCAAAAGCCGTAATTATGTCTTCAGTTTCCTTAATTTCTTTCAAATATATCGTATCGGTCGGAAGCGAAGCGTAATTCTTGTAGTCCGGAAATGCGGTCAGCTTTGTGTATTCCTCATCCGGCATATAAGGACCCGTACCCATCGGGGCGTAGTCTTCAACAGTGCCGTTTTTTATGACGGGAATATCCAGAAGCGTCGGGAACTGCATATCCGGATAGTACAGATTGATGACAAACGTCTCGTCATCAATCGCGCTGCAGCCCATTATGCCCTTGAGTCTCGCGGAAAACTGCGGACTGTGCATCGCGCGCTGTATCGAATAAGAGGCGTCGGTTGCGGTAAGGGTGGTTCCGTCCCAGAATTTTACCGAGGTGTCTACATAGAAATACCAGCACTGTCCGTCTTCGCTTTTATAGCTCTTAATGATATTCGGCGTCGCCGTGAAGGTATCGTCAACCGAAAAAAGCACGTCGTACATGGCCTGCGTGCAGATTATGTTCGAAGCATTCGTCGTCGTGAAGGGATTGAAACTGTATTCCTTGTTGCAGTTGAGGGAGAAAACATTGTCCGCCTTGTAATAATCCGTCTCCTCGCTCTGTGTGCCTGTAACCTCGGGCAGAGCCTCTTCCCCCGTGCCCGCGCTTGTTCCGCAGCCGGAGAAAATTCCGGCAAAAAGGCAGATAACGAGGCTCGAAAGAATTATTTTTTTAATTTGTTTCGCCATAAGCCGTCCTTTCGGCACCCCGCTCAGGGAACGACAATAACTGCCGCCTGTGAGCCCCTTTCTCCCATAGTCTTTCTGTGCGACCAGTATTTGTCGCTGTTGCAAGAGGTGCACTCGTCGCTGACGGATATATTCCCGTTTTTAAGTCCGAGCTGAAGAAGCCGTCTCCTGTCCGTTTCCTTGAGGTCGACCACGAACTTTCCCGT
>Ga0074193_1003848_pt1 | contig 10242 bp, 8 predicted proteins | sample EPASupsiteHSE605_FD_64523 | JGI IMG/M metagenome (GOLD analysis project Ga0074193, IMG submission 64523) | Bioremediated contaminated groundwater from EPA Superfund site, New Mexico - Sample HSE6-05 | ecosystem: Environmental > Aquatic > Deep subsurface > Groundwater > Contaminated ...
CTCCACAGAAGTAGCCTGCACGCAGGACATGCTCGATTCCATCTCCTCGGGGACAACCTCCGTTACCGTGAACCTGACCCTGGACGACGCCGTTGCCGCCCCCATATCCTCCGGGCAGAAGCTCGGAACCGCCGATGTCGTATACGACGGCACCACTCTAGCCACGGTGGATGTTTTTGCTTCCCGCGCAGTCAGCGCGAAAGCCGAGGCATCCGGCACGGAAAATCCTTCCCAGTCCCCGGATGAAAACTCCCTGATCGAAGGTTCAGCCAACATCATCAAAAAACAGGGTCCCAGCGTATATCTGATTATCGCCGCGGTACTTCTGGTGCTCATCATCCTTCTGGTGATTCTGAGGATCAACAACGTCAACAAAAAGAAGCGCCGCCGAAGGGCTGCCGCGGCCGCCCGCAGAAAAAACCGCGGGGAGTAATCAGCGTATGAAACGGACCCGCCGGATACTTTCCGGCGGGTCCGTCTTTGTCTTATTCTGTTATCCGCGCTTTTCGCGTTTATCAGCGCGTCAGCCTTTCGAGCTCGGCCTTCAGCCCTTCGGCTCTTCCTACAAAAGCTGCGGCAATGTCTTTTGTTGTCAGCATCGTTTTCGACAGAGCGTTCACGTGTTCCGGCGTGACCGCCTCTATATCCCTGACGATGTCTTCCTCGCTTCTCGCATAGCCGTATAGCAGCTTGTTTTTCCCGATCGAGTTCATTCTCGAGCCGCTGCTTTCGTTGCTCAGGATATAGCTTCCTCTGAGCTGGTCGCGGCTCCTTTGGAACTCGGCGTCCGTAATGCCGTGGTTTTTCACCCGGTCCAGCTCTTCAAGGATGAGCCCGAGCACCGATTTCGCCTGTTCCGCGCCGGTCCCGGCGTAGATGCCCAGGCTGCCCGCATCCTTGTACGCCGAATTAAAGGAATACACCGAGTATGCGAGACCGCGCTGTTCTCTGATCCCCTGGAACAGTCTTGACGACATGCTTCCCCCCAGCGCGTTGTTCAACACCATGGAAGGGTAATAATCCGCGTGCAGCGGGCCGACCGCCGGTATGGCAAGAGCGATATGGCATTGCTCGATTTCTTTCGAGGATTCCGCGGCTCGCACGCCCTTCACGTCCGGCGGGACCGGGGATGGCTGATCCGGCGCTTCTTCCGGTTCTCCGCCGAAATATTCCCTTGCGAGCGATTCGACTGCGGATTCCTCGAAATTCCCGGCGACCGCGATCAGCAAGTTCTTTGCGCGGTAATGCCTGTCCATATACGAAAGAATGTCGTCCCGCGAGATGGAACGAACGCTTTCGCGCGTTCCCAGGATCGGCTTGCCCAGGGGCGCGTCCCCGAAGTACATTGTGGACAGCAGCTCCATGGCCACGTCTTCGGGCGTATCGTCCGCCATGTTGATTTCCTCAACCACGACGCCCTTTTCCTTTTCCATTTCTCCGGGGTCGAAGGTGGAATTCAGAACCATGTCGGAAAGCATGTCCGCGGCGTTTTTGATGTTCTCATCCAGCACCTTGGCATAAAAGCAGGTGCATTCCTTGGATGTGAACGCGTTCAGCTGCGCACCGATGCTGTCCATCTCGGCGGCTATTTCGGACGCGGTTCTTTTTTGAGTGCCTTTGAACAGCATGTGTTCAATAAAGTGTGAAATGCCCGCTTCCTTCGACGTTTCCTTAACGGACCCGGTTCCGACCCATACGCCGATGGATACGGAGCGAAGATAGGGCATTTTCTGACCGATGATGCGGATGCCGTTTTCCAGTGTTTTTTCGTAATACATGATCACTCCTGATTCCCGTCGTCCAAATTACTCAGCGTAAGCCCCATCTGGCGAAGGGTTTCGATGATGCCTGAGAAGGCTTTTACCGTAGTTTTAGCAGGTTGGAAGCGGATTATTGCTCCGTCGAAGGAGGAATCCCCCACTTTTTTTATCAGCTCGGCGGGATCGGTGACGGGGTTTTTCAGTTCAAAGGGACACAGCACTGTCGTCCTCCCGATTTTTGAGGCTGCTTTTTCAAGCGCCGAAGAATCGACGTTTGACGCGGGCATCACATGGCTGACGTCTGCGCCCAGGCTGATCAGCGTCGCCGCGTCCCTGGATAGGCCGTCCATGTCCGCGCATAAAAGCCCGATATCAAATCCTTTTGCCAGCATGGAGGCTACGAGCGCCTGATGATTCTCTGCAAAATCCGCGGTCATGAAAAACGTTACGGGCGCTTCCATCTCCGCGGCCTTGTCCATCAGTTCGTCAAGCCCGGAAGCCTCCCAGGTAACGACGCATTCAAGGGCGACGCCTTCGTCCTTTTTATATATCACGTCCGCTTCCCTGGCGTTCATTGCGTTAAGCGCCACGCCGAAAGCGTATGCCGTCAGTACGACCCCGATAACAATGAAGCTCCAAAGGTGGCTTCTCTTATTTTTATCGCCCATAGCAACCTCCGCGCGCTGTGAATGCTGATATAATGTATTCTCATGCGCGCGGAGCTATTCTGGTTGTCCCCGAAAGGGTTTTATAAAGGGGCCGGGGAAATCGTCCGGCACCGGCGGGCTTACTGGTTTTTATCCTCGGGCAGCAGGCCCTTCCTGGTCAGGTTCACGCGCCCTTTGTCGTCGATCTCCTCAACCCGGACAAGGATCTCGTCTCCGATGTTAACGACGTCTTCGACCTTGTTGACCCTGTGGTTGCTGAGCTTGGAGATATGGACGAGGCCGTCCTTCCCGGGAAGCAGTTCGACAAAGGCGCCGAAGGTCATGATGCGTACGACTTTGCCCAGATAGACCTCTCCCACCGCCACTTCGTGGGTGAGGGAGTCAATGATTCGTTTTGCTTCGTTGGCGGCTTCGCTGTCCGGCGAGGCGATGAAGACGCTGCCGTCGTCCTCGATGTCGATCTTGACACCGGTATCGGCTATGATCTTGTTGATGACCTTGCCGCCCGGTCCGATGACGTCGCGGATCTTGTCGGGGTTGATCCTGAAGGTTATAATGCGGGGCGCAAACTTCGAAAGCTCCTTGCGCGGAGCCGGAAGCGTCTCCAGCATCTTGTCCAGGATGAAGAGCCTGCCGTCCAAAGCCTGCTTTAAGGCGCGTTCGATGATCTCGCGGTCGATGCCTTTGATCTTCATGTCCATCTGGATGGCGGTAATGCCCGTGGCAGTCCCGGCTACCTTGAAGTCCATGTCTCCCAGGAAATCCTCAAGACCCTGGATATCCGTCAGTACGGCGACTTTGCCGCTCTTCTCGTCCTTGATGAGGCCCATGGCGACGCCCGCGACGGGCGCTTTGATGGGCACGCCCGCGTCCATCAGGGACAGGGTGCTGCCGCATACGCTGGCCTGGCTGGTGGAACCGTTGGAACTGACCACCTCGGAAACCAGGCGGATGGCGTAGGGGAATTCCTCCTCGCTGGGGATGACGGGCAACAGCGCGCGCTCTGCCAATGCGCCGTGGCCGATCTCGCGGCGGCCGGGGCCGCGCATCATCTTGGCTTCGCCGGTGCTGTACGGCGGCATGTTGTAATGGTGCATATAGCGCTTGGATTCCTCGAGGCCGATGCCGTCGAGGGTCTGCGCTTCTCTCATGGTGCCGAGGGTTGTCATGGTCATAACCTGGGTTTGGCCGCGTGTGAACACAGCGGAGCCGTGAGTCCTCGGGAAGATGCCCGCTTCGCACCAGATGGGGCGGATCTGGGTGGTGGTGCGGCCGTCCGGGCGCACGCCGTCTTCCAGAATATGCTTTCTGACCAGTTCCTTGGTCATGTTGTATAAAACGGCGTCCACGTCGTCGAGACCGTCTGGATATTCTTCGGCAAAATGCTCGAAGCTTTCCTTCTTCACCTGTTTCGTACGCTCGTCGCGCACGTCGCGTTCGAAGGTATCCAGCGACCAGGCGACCTTGTCGGCCGCGTATTCGCGCACGGCTTCCTCAATCTTCGGGTCTATCTCGTGAATCTCGATTTCGCGCTTCTTTTCCCCGACTTCGGCGACGATTTCGTTAATAAATGCGACGATCTGCCTGATATAGTCGAAACCGAACATGATGCCGTCCAGCATCTCTTTTTCAGTGACTTCGTTGGCTCCGGCTTCGACCATCATCACCGCGTCCTTAGTCCCGGAAACGGTCAGATGCAGGCTGCTTTCGTCGCGCTCTTTGGAGTTGGGGTTAATGACATATTTCCCGTTCACCAGTCCGACCACGACGGAACCCGTGGGGCCCGCCCAGGGGATGTCGCTGATGGCGAGCGCCACCGAGGAACCGACCATCGCGAACACTTCAGGGGGAACTTCGGGGTCGACCGACATGGCGGTGGCTACCACCTGAACGTCGTTCCGCCAGCCTTTGGGGAACAGAGGGCGGATCGGCCTGTCGATCAGCCTAGAAGTCAGAATCGCGTTTGTGGAAGGCCTTCCTTCGCGCTTAATGAAGCCGCCGGGAATTTTGCCGACAGAATATAGCTTCTCTTCAAAATCCACGCTCAGAGGGAAGAAGTCTATGCCCGGCCTTGGAGTTTCAGAGGCGGTGGCACAGACCAGCACCGCGGTATCGCCGCAGCGCACGATGCACGAGCCGCCCGCCTGCTGGGCATACTTGCCGGTTTCAACCACCAGGGTCTTTCCGGCAAGGTCCATTTGGAAGGTTTTTTGCATTTTTTACTCCTTTTGTATTTTTTCTCACTTTTTCACAGCCTAAATATTATAATACTTCCCCGCATAAAAGGGAATACGGAATGTGGGCGTTTCCTGCTTATATATTCTGACGAACGTAGTTTAACGTTATTCCGACGATGGAAAAAACGCCCGTTCCGGTCTTCCGGAACGGGCGTTTTTTATTCCTGTTCTTCCTGCCAGCCTTTGCAGACGTCTATCCAGCCGGCGCTGTTTGAATAGCTGAACAGCTCGTCGCAAGAAAGCTCAATTGCCGAATTCGAACTTCCGGCCGCAGGAAACACCGTTTCAAACCGTTTCAAGGAAACGTCGGTATAGACCGTCACGCCGCCGTCCTTCGGCAGCGCGAAGGGACAGACGCCTCCCACGGCGTGCCCGGTGAATTCCACGGCTTCTTCGGGCGTTAGCATTTTTGCCTTCGTTTTAAACTGCGCCTTGTATTTCGCGTTCTCTATCTTTGCGTCGCCTGCGGCGACGACAAGCACGCAGCCGTCCCCCACCTTGAACGAGAGGGTTTTAGCGATTCTGGCCGGAATGACCCCGACGGCAACTGCGGCAAGCTCCACCGTGGCCGAGGATACCGGGAATTCCAAAACGTCTTTTTCTCTTCCGTATTCCGCGAAAAATCTGCGGACTTTGTCGATCGACATGGCTTCCTCCGATTCTGCATGATTGAAGCCATGTTAGCACAATTTATTTGTCGATTCAACAAAGCAGAGCAAGTTTCGGCGTTTGTTGAACCGGCTGCCAGTGTGAATCCTTCCAATATAAATACTGAAAGAACATAATGGCGTATCAAAAAAGCGGGCGTTAACCGCCCGCCCTGAAGAATCGACTCAGCCGATGATTTCCTTGACCTTATCAAACATGGCCTTCGCGAGCTTCGCGTGCTCGGCGGGCTCAAGATGCACGCCGTCTTTCGGGGAACCCGTCACGATCTTTCCGGCATCCAGATAGTAGCATCCGTTCTGTTTTGCGATGCCTTCAAGATAGGTCGCCACATCCTCGGATTTTTCCGATGCACCGCAGCCGAACACCGGGCCCATAACCGGTTCGTCCACATACTGCTTTCCAACGGGAGCGGGGCAAACCAGCAGCACCTCGGGCGATTTTCCGCCGCGGCCCCATACGGTCTGCTTTGCTTTTCTGGCGACGTTTCCCGCGCCTACAGCGATATTATATCCGTTGACGCCAAAGCGTTCCTTGCAGTCATTGGTGCCAAGCATGATGATCACGAGGTCCAAAGGATAGCTGCACTCCATCGTCGGGATGATGTGGGCAAAACCGTTCTTTTCCTGTTCCACGGGATCTTCCCACACGGTTGTACGGCCGTTCTGGCCCATTTCGACGACATCGTATCCATCCCCAAGCATTTTCGCCATAACCGCAGGCCAGCGGACGGTCTCGTCATAGCGCTCGCATACCTTGCCGGGTATCCAACCCCAGGTGTTAGAGTCTCCAAAGCAAAGAACTGTCTTCTTCATCGGTAGCCTCCTAAATAGATTATGTGGAATGAACCCTTATTATTATTGCATATAATATTTTAATCGTCAATTATTGATTTAATTTTTTTACCTTATATCGTTTTATGGTGTCATTTTTCTGTCATTCTTATTTCTTCAAATTACTCTGATTTTACACATATTATGAACATTAGATCCATCTCCTCATGAACGCCATCGGTTCCTGCGAGAGCCTTTTCTCGTGAAAGACTCGCCGCGGGAATACTTGCGGCCAAAGCTAAACTTCTGAAATAAACCTTTGTCAGGTATTCCGTCCGGAAAGTTATAATGAATTCTCTCTTTACCGCCTCCTTAATGCGGATTATAATTCAAATTAAACATTTATCAGTATCGGCGGTGGTTTTTTGAGGCTGTGTATTGTAAATACCGGAATAGTCGGCAGGTTATAATACAGCGAAGGAGAATAAAATGACTATTCCGGAAAATAGAATATACCCGCGAAACGATCATGAAACGGTGTATCTGAAAAACGTTGTAAAAGACCCAGGCGTCGTCGTTGGTGAATACACGTTTTACAACGATTTTGTTCATGATCCGTTGCAATTTGAAAAGAACAACGTTCTTTATCATTATCCCGTAAACCATGATAAACTGATTATCGGGAAGTTCTGCTCCATTGCCTGCGGCGCGAAGTTTATCTTTACAAGCGCCAACCATGCGTTGCAATCGCTCTCTACCTATCCGTTCCCGATTTTTGCGGGAGAATGGGGACTAAGTTTTAAGAATGTTACGGATGCCTGGGATAACAAAGGCGATATTATTATTGGAAACGACGTGTGGATCGGATATGAGGCCGTTATCATGCAAGGCGCGCATATCGGCGACGGCGCGATTATCGGAGCAAGGGCAGTCGTTACGAAGGACGTCCCTCCGTATACGATCGTGGGCGGCGTTCCCGCAAAGGAAATCCGGAAAAGATTCAATCCGGAAACGGTTGAAGCATTGTTTCAGCTGAAATGGTGGGATTGGCCTTATGATAGGATTCAGGAGCACCTTGCGGATATCATGAGCGGGAGCATCGGAGAGCTTTATAAGGAATAAACCCGTCTTAATTCAAGCAAAAGGACATCGTTCGGGAAACCAAACGATGTCCTGGTTTACTTCTGTGGAAATCTTTATTATCAGTAACTGCTTCCGCTAATTAACGAACATTGCTTCTTGCCGGTCAGCCTGCGTCATCCGAATTTCCGTGCGGATAGTTGGCCGGGTCTTTGGTTCAGCCTTTTTCCTCCATAACCTTCAGCAGTTCTTCCGCGTTAAAGGAATCAAGCACCAGGATCTGTATGAGGCCTGCTTTCAGCGCGTAGTACAGCGGGAGGGATTTGTTCGTCCCCGCGACGCAGGCCATAACGCATTCGGTCTTTCGAATATCTTCCAGGGTTACGCCGATGATTCTTTCGTCGATTCCTGTGGCGCAGACGTTTCCATCCTTGTCAAAGAAACGGCCGCAGATGTTGCCCACGGCGCCGCTGGCTTCCAACTGATCCATATCCTGGGAAGACAGATAACCGAGGTTATAAAGGCAGTCGCGCCTGTCCGGGAAAGACAGGTTAACCATGATCTTGTTGCAGCTTCTGGCGCAGGCAAGCAGTTCCTGAACCCGTTTGTCATACATGATTGTATTCGCGATGATCGGATTGCTGACCACCACGGGCCACGAAAAGGTAAACGCTTCGCGAGCGTTCAGTTTCTTCGCAAGTTTGGTCAGCATCCCGTCAACTGCGCTCGTGGACTTGACGTTGTCGATATTTCCAACGCACTGAATAATAAGATCGACAGAACAGTTCATCTGTGGAAAACAATCGGCGATGACGCTCAGCGCGGTTCCCCAGCCCGTTGCGACGCGGTCTCCTTCCTGAATAAATCCGCTTAAATAACCGGCGGCGCACTTTGCCGCAAGGCGCGTGTCCAGCTTCGGATCATCCCCGGGTACAGGTTCTATCTTGATTCCCTTGAGGTTGAACGCGGACTGGATTTTCCGCGTCATTTCCGTGATGCGGTCGATATCCGTATTGATGAATATCTTAACCACGCCGAGTTCTTTTGCCTCCGTCAGCTTTTTCGAAATAATGGGGCGCGAAAGGCCGACCCGTCTGGCGATTTCCGTCTGGGTGAGCCCGTCTTCATAATAAAGTTTTGCGATTTCGCTGATGGATATGTTCTCGCTTGATAACTTCGGCACGGCACCCTCCAAGATGATATTTACATTTGCATTCTTTTAAGCTTATCTTATCACTTGCCCTTCTTCAGCACAAGTATGCCGGGTCGGTTTAAGGTTATATTTTTATTGAAAATCAATGTCCGCAAGTCTTTTTCGCCGTTTCCGCTGAGTTTTTCTCTTCGGTTTGGAGAACCGGCGTCGTATTGCAATGTTAATAATAAGCGTGCGCTATTTCCAATTGTAATTTTCGTATTGACATGAAGCCGGATCGGTAGTATTGTTCAATTGTAAATTTCAATTATTTATTTTTACATTTTAAAGGTGGCCACAATGCAACTTCATCAAAAAGTTCTTTTCTCCGGCGCAGCATCCGAGCTTATAACGCCGTTTAATCAAAATGGGGATATTGATTATCCCGCCCTCGGCGAGGAAATCGAATTTATCCTCTCTTCTGGAATCAAAGGGCTTTACATCAACGGATATCAGACGGAATACCTTCTGCTCGACCGCGGCGAGCGGGACGAAATTACCCGTTATATCGCCGGCGTCGTAAATGGCCGCGTCCCTATCGCCGGCAACATCCTCGTGGATTCCCTTTATGAAGGAAAAGCCCTTGCAGCCCGGTACCGCGAAATCGGCCTGGACGCCGTCATGCTCTTTACTCCCTTTACCTTCCCCTTCTCGCCCCAGAGCACCCGCATTCTCTTTTCCGGGATCGCAGACGAAACGGACCTCCCGGACTACATCTGCAACGCGCCGAATATAAACAAGCTCAGCCCGAAACAGATCGTCGCCCTGTTTGACAGCAATCCGCGTTTTATCGGCTGCAAGGACGCAACGAGAAACATTCTCGAGCTTCAGCAGCTCATAGACCTTTCCGGCGACCGCCATATGGAACTGATGGCGGGCAGCGATTCCCAGATCCAGGTGACCATGATGCTCGGAGGGCTCGGGATCTTCTCGCTTCTTACAACGCTTTTCCCGTCGATGATCGCCCAAACGGTAGAGGCCTGCGAAAAAAAAGACTGGCAGAAAGCCGCCCTGCTGCAGGCAAAGGTGAACCGCATCCGCGAAGCCATCAAAATCGGCCCGTTCATGGCGGCCTATAAATACGTCGCGCGGAAAATCGGTCACCCTCTCGGATACATGCGCGCGCCCTTTATTGAAATCAGCGAGGCCGACGCCATCCGCATCGACGCAATCCTGACTTCGGAAGGCGTTTATTGATTTTTTTGTTCTTTAAAATCTTCGTAGCATTAATAAAAATAAGGTGACCTGCCATGCGGTTTGAAAACAAGACTGCGATAGTGACCGGCGGCACGTCCGGCATCGGCCGGGACGCCGCGATCAGGCTTTCGCAGGAAGGGGCCAGCACTGCCGTTATCGGAAGAAACGCCGATTCGGGCGCTGCCCTTTCCAGGCAGTACGGAATCCGCTTCTATGCCTGCGACGTTCGCGTTCCGGAGCAAATCTCACGGGTTTTTGCGGAAATCAAGCGCGATCTGGGCGGCGTGGATATCCTTGTGAACTGTGCGGGGATCGGCGACCACACGCCGATTCCGGACATTACCGAAGAGCGCTGGAACGAGGTTTTCGACGTAAATCTGAAAAGTATGTTCTTCTGCTCCCAGCAGGCGTCGAAGTCCATGATCGAAAGCGGACGCGGCGGAAGAATCGTAAACCTCTCCTCCCTCTTCGCGGAGTCCGCGGACGGTATGCACACGCTTTACAGCGGAACGAAAGCGGCCATCCGCGCCGTTACGCGCAATTTTGCCGCCGCTTACGCAAAAAACGGAATCTGCTGCAATACGGTCTCCCCCTCTTTTGTGAGAACCGCGATGACGGAACACAGTTTTAAAAACGCGGAATGGCTCGCGTCTTTTTGCAAAAAGACGC
>Ga0074193_1003849_pt1 | contig 10241 bp, 8 predicted proteins | sample EPASupsiteHSE605_FD_64523 | JGI IMG/M metagenome (GOLD analysis project Ga0074193, IMG submission 64523) | Bioremediated contaminated groundwater from EPA Superfund site, New Mexico - Sample HSE6-05 | ecosystem: Environmental > Aquatic > Deep subsurface > Groundwater > Contaminated ...
GGCTGCGCGGCGAATAGCCTACCAAAACAGAGGCGAAGCAGGAACTGGGCGTCGGCGTTATCATCACGGATGACGACTGGTATGAGTATATCAAGCTGTTCTCTATGTTTGTCGTGAAAGCGGGATATAAGGGAATGATTATGATGATTGACGAATTGGTCAATCTGTATAAAATTCCTAATTCGGTTTCGCGGCAGAACAATTATGAAAAGATACTTACCATTTACAACGATGTTATGCAGGGCAAGGCGCAATATTTAGGCGTGATTATGGGCGGCACACCACAGTGCATCGAAGATACGAGGCGCGGCGTATTTAGCTACGAGGCACTGAAATCCCGTCTTGAATCCAGCCGTTTTTCAGATGGCGCTACCCGCGACCTGCTGGCGCCGATCATCAGGCTTAAAACGCTTACCCCCGAAGAAATGTATTTTCTTGTGCAAAAGCTGGAATCTATCCATGCGCTTGTGTATAAATACGAGCCGAAGCTAAAATCCGAGTCGCTGCAGTATTTCATTAAAACGGAGTTTGCACGGGTTGGCGCAGGCCAAAACATCACCCCGCGTGAAATCATACGGGATTTTATTGAGATCCTGAATATCATTCTCCAAAATCCTGAAAAGACGCTTGAAGGCATTTTAGACGGCGAGAATTTTGAGTATGCCGCGTCGTCTGCAAACGACGAAAAAATCCAGGAGGAGTTTAAGGGGTTTGCGATATGAACGCGTTCGAGAAGTTAGCTCCGTTTATTCAAGACTACATTTACCGTAACAATTGGGAAGAATTGCGGGAAGCCCAGGTTGCGGCTTGTGATGTCATCTTTAATACGGATGACAATCTTCTCATCGCTACACCGACTGCATCCGGCAAAACAGAAGCGGCGTTTTTGCCGGTTATTACTGAACTGTATAACAAACCTTCAAGCAGCGTTGGCGTATTGTACATCGCTCCTTTGAAAGCCCTGATTAACGACCAGTTCGTGCGCCTTGAAGAATTGCTGGAAGAAGCCTATATCCCTGTAACCAAGTGGCACAGCGACGCGTCGCAATCCCTGAAAAACAAACTGCTCAAAAATCCCAAAGGCGTTATGCAGACCACCCCTGAATCCTTAGAGGCGATGCTGATGAAAAGAAAACAGCAGACGATGAAGCTGTTTTCCGACCTTCGCTTTATCATTATTGATGAGGTGCATAATTTTAACGGTGAGGACAGAGGGGTTCAGCTTCTTTCGCTTCTGGAGAGACTGAAGAATCTGATCGGCTTCTCGCCGCGGCGCATCGGTCTCTCCGCTACGCTGGGCGATGTGCCTGCAGCAGAAGAATGGTTAAACAGCGGAACGCCAAGAACCTGTGTCACGCCGGATGTTGGGACTGAAAGACGCAAGGCGATGATCATGATCAATCATTTTTATACATTGCCTGTTTCTGTTGATCAAGAACGCAAAAGTGTCCTGGGATTTTTCGAGTCGCTTTACAGCCTGACGCGAGGAAAGAAAAGCATCGTTTTTTCCAACGCTCGTTCCGACGTCGAGCGCAATATTGTGAACCTAAAAGACATAGCGGAGAAACGCCGCGAGCCTGATGTGTTTCTGGTACACCACGGCAGCATTTCCGCTTCAAACCGCGAGTATGCCGAAACGCAAATGAAATTTTCTGATCTGCCGCTTGTGACAGGAGCGACCGTTACCTTAGAATTGGGTATCGATTTAGGCGATTTGGAACGCATCGTGCAAACCGGCTGCCCCCATTCGGTTGCAAGTCTGTCGCAAAGACTCGGTCGCAGTGGTCGCCGAAGCGGGGTCTCGGAGATGTGTTTTGTTTTTGAAGAAGAAAAGAAATCAGAAGGCATAGAGTTTTATAAATCCATTAACTGGTCTTTTGTAAAATGTATTGCGCTGATTGAATTATACCGCGAGAACTGGCTTGAGCCTATTGCGGCAGACCGATATCCCTATGGCATTTTATACCATCAGACGATGAGCTTTTTATACAGCCACGGCGAAGCGAAGCCTGAGCTGTTAGCCCAGTCGATATTGAGCGAGACGGTGTTTGCCGATGTCCCTCAGGAGGATTACAAAACATTGCTGCGCTTTATGCTTGAAAAAGAGCAGATTGAAAGAACCTCTTCCGGCGGACTTTTAGTCGGTGCGAAAGGCGAAATATTGACGAATCATTATAATTTCTATTCTGTTTTTGAAACCCCAATCGAATATTCAGTGCGAGACGGTTCCCAGGAAATTGGTACGTTAAATAATCCGATGCCGCCGGACACCACTTTTGTGTTAAGCGGAAAAACTTGGTCTGTAGTTGAGGTTGATAAAGAACAGAAGATCATTTATGTCACAAGTGCCAAAGGCAAGCCGCCGACTGTTTGGGACGGCGCCTGCGGCGGCTTTGAACATACAAAAGTTCTCGAAAAAATGCGTGAGGTTGTTGCAGGCATTACTGAATACCCGTATCTTCATCCGAGTGCAGCATCCCGTCTTAACGAAATACGTTTGACGATACGCCGGACACGGCTGTTAGAAAACGCGGTGTTTGAAATTTCGCTGGACACCTTCGGCATTGCCCTGTGGTTTGGAACGAAGGCGGCAAACGCGCTCGACCTTGCACTGACGGCGCTGTTACCCGAACGACAGTATACGCCCCACCACTGGCCTTTCATTATTGTAAAAAACGTCAGACACGATGCGCTCTTGAAAGCATTAGAGCACATAAAAACTGTGCCGCTATCCATCAGCGACTTAAGTATCCCTGACGAGATAAAGGTCGAGGGGAAATACAATGATTTTGTTCCGCCGAAATTACTGAGGAAGCAATATGTCGCTAAATACATTGATATTGGTGAAATGCAGCGGGAGATGACCAACAATTTGGAACGATAACGAGCAAATATTGTCTTTATTACCTTTCACAGCCTTGACATATGCACTAAGCAACTTGTGGGAAGATGCGGAAGAGGGGAAAATGTCACGCCGGAAGAATTGCAGGAAAAGCTTCAGCAGATTGAGGGCTGGATTAGTAGTGTTGAAAAGGCGGTTGAAAAAAACCAGCCGGATTGGGTTAATTATTACTGATTACTGAAACCCTAAGGTAATGGTTTAAAGCAATTCTTCCTACTTTGCCGCTAAGGGGATACCAGAGGGATACAGCATCTTTTTTGTATCCTCAAGGCATGTCGAAATATGTGTGCTTTTGTCGGAAAAACCAAAGTGACTAACTGGATCTTTTAGGTGATTATAAAAGAGCCTATAATAAGAACATAAGAATCCAAATTCTAGAGATAAGGCTTTTCTGCCCAAAGCGGATGCTAACTGCATGAACCAGATCCCCGAATTTTCAGAAAACAGCGAAAAGTCTACTGACAACCGTATATAATAGGAATTGTGATTGTGTATTTGACGTAACAGATTGAGGTCTTTTAAACAGGTTATATTTCTGTGCGTAATGGCGCAGATAAAGGAATATATTAACACGGGGCACAAAGGTTTTGCAGAGATGGGCGCATTGAGGGAGTTGCGCTCAGGAAAAGGAGGAACAGCTGATGGCTGATGAAGAACAAAAGAAGGTCGGAACAATTACCCTGCTTCGCAGACTGTTTAAAGCCGCAAATCTGGAGAAATTTATTAAAGAAGATTTAAAATCGATCGATGTTCCTACTTTTCATGAATACATAACCGCTTTGTGTGCGGAAAGAGGCGAGGTCAAAGAACATATCATAAACAAAGCCGGTATTGAACGTACATTCGGGCATCAGCTTTTTAACGGCACAAGAAAACCGTCGAGGGACAAGGCAATTCAATTTGCGATCGGTTTTGAAATGGACACAGAGAACACCCAAAAATTGCTTCGCATTGCGCGGAGTAATGCGCTGTATCCCAAAATTGACCGAGACGCCGCCATTATATATTGTCTGGAACATCACATGACTTTTATGGAAACCCAGGAGACATTGCATCTTCACGGAATCTCACTATTAGGGAGCGGAAAAAGAGATGAATAAGTCGGTTGTTGACGGTTTTTTGCTAAGCTTTGACGACAGCCGCTTTCCAGAAGGCTTCCTGCAAAAGTATGAACAAATGGAGTGCCTGGCGCATAACCAAATTGGTGAAACCTTGCTGGTCAGAGATCGTCAATCGGATGTCTATTTTGTGGCAAAATGCTATACGGATCAATCACTTCTTTCCCGGACAAATGAAAGCGAATTGTTAAGAGTGCTCCGGCATGATGGACTTCCGGCATTTGCGGGAGAGTATCAAAACGAGGCGATGCTTTGTGTCGTACGGGACTATGCCGAAGGCCTGCCTTTGAACGAGTATTTAAAAAGCAACATGCTTTCCGAACAGCGGATTATCTCCATAGGGACACAGCTTTGCGATATTCTTTCCTACCTGCACGGTCAAACCCCGCCCATTATCCATAGGGATATCAAACCACAGAATATCGTTGTTGATGATAATGGTAAAGTCAAGCTCATCGATTTCGGCATTTCTCGTGTTTATGACAAAACTGCAAGCAGGGATACCGTATTTTTTGGCACAATGGAGTTTGCTCCGCCGGAACAGTATGGCTTTGCCCAAACGGATGGCCGTGCCGATATTTTTTCATTGGGCGTGGTTTTGTGCTGGATGTTGACAGGAGAAACAAAGCCCGGTGAGGTAAGCATTAAGAGCCGTTGGCTGGGGGCCGTTATCAAAAAATGTACGGCCTTTTCTCCGGAGGATCGTTATCGTGACGCCCAAACGCTCAAACACGCGCTCTTACATAAAAACGTAAGCAAATGGCGAAGAACAGCCGGTCTGATTGCGGTGCTGCTTGTATTGACTATCGGGGTCGGTTTCTGGCAGGGGTGGATTAGCACGCCGTCATTTCTTGCAGCAAATGGAGTTTATGCTCCCGAAAAAGCAGTATCTTCTGCTCTTGTATCCGGGTCTGTGCAATTTACAGAGCCTCTCATTGAACAAGCGGTTCGCACTGAACTCGGAAAAAGTGCTGAAGAGACGCTGACGTCCGCCGACATGCAATCGGTTACCGCGTTATACATATTTGCGGATAAGTGTACCACAGATGTCACGGAATTTGAGGTGATGCAGCAGGGTTGGATTCAGAACAACGGGACAATTGAATCGCTCTCTGATTTAGCCTTTCTTCCCAATCTCCGGGAACTTTGCCTTTCGGCGCAAAATATTAGTGATATTTCGCCTATTGCAGGGCTTAAATCACTGGAAAGAATTGAACTGAGACATAATCCGGTTTCAGATATCTCATCGTTAGCTGGGCTTGAAAAGCTAAAATCAGTTGGCTTAAACGGAACTATGGTGGCTGACATTTCCCCGGTCATCAACCTGAAAGACTTGGAACTGCTTGACCTTAATGATGCGGATCATTACGATCCTGCGGTACTGGCCAGACGTGCAAAATTTGATTTTCTGGATATTTCCAATGAAACGGATTCGTATAAATATCTGAAGGGAAAAACGATTAGGACACTCAAAATTATGGAAACGGACCTTGATTCGCTGAATTTTCTGGCCGGAGTGGAAGGCATAGAGGAACTATATCTCACGGGGACGAAGCTGACTGACCTCAACGGTATTGAGGCTCATGAGAATCTGGTCTATTTGAACGTCTCCGAAACGAGGGTCCGTGATCTTTCACCGCTCTTGTTGCTTCCTAATTTACAACAGGTCACCGTAGATACTTCCATGAAAAAGGCAGCAGATGCCATTGCGGCAAAAGCACTATTTAAGATCAGCTATGAAAAAGCAGATCAAGTGTAAAAACTTATCAAAGGTGTGCAGGTTGCACACCTTTGATTTTTTTTTATTTGTTATGATTGACTTGTCAATGACACTATGTCAAGGACGAGAGATACTATAAGAGCATAGCGTAATACTGCAATGCGGATGGGAGGTAATACCTTATGACATACATTTTAATCGGTGTAGCAGGATTTTTAGTTCTGATTGTAGTAATGACACAAAGAGCACTTTTCGTCGAGATGATCGGTGATTTTTTCAAGGAAAGAAAGCTGCTTCGCAGGCAAAAGGAATGCGTACACGCCTGGGATGAAACCGAGTGCAGGTGCACGATATGCGGCTTTGAGAATCATGACTGGGAGAGCTATTACGTGTGGGTTGAGGAGGTTTGTCCGCATTGTGGTGGGAATGAGATGCTGGACTGTGAATTTTGCGGCGTTGGTGGCATGATAGAAACGCAGCAGTACCATATGCGCTGCCGCAAGTGTAACCCGGACAAAGAGATTGGCGAAAATTAAACGAGACAGATCGTCTTGCGACAATAAATAGAGTATTAACTTATCAAAGAAGAATAAAGGCCTGAAAGAGGATGAAGGCATGAAAAGACTTGTGCTGGGGATGACAGTAATCATAGTTATCGCTTTGGGAGCATTAGCAAACTATGCCGACAGCCGGGGAGCCGAAGCGGAGGCGCTGCGGCAGAAGCTGCTGGTGCTGGAAAGAGAGGCGGAAGAAGAGGTAGTGATTCCCACTGCTTCATTATCGCGGATTGATTCCGACAGCAAAGAGAGACTGCAAAGGTCCTATGCAATACTGACGGATGAATAAGGATGGAATATCCTGAAATGAAGGAGGGAGGGGAACATGATGACAGACAGAAGTGCAGACTTTCTCAGACGGGCGCGTTTAGCGGAAGAAGCGAAGAAATATGACACGGAATATTTTGAGCAAGCGTTCAACTTTCCTACGGACGAACGCATTGATGAGCTGGCCAGGCTGGCGTTTTCCGGCCTTTACAGCAAAGAAGCGCGCGACACGCTGCTGCGGATATACAGGTCCAGACGTTTCCGGGAGAAGGTCAGTACTTATGAAGGGTGCGGGCTTTGGGAGCATGAAGATGTCAGCTTCGGCGATGTCCAGGATCATCAGGACTTTCCGCCAAACAAATTTACCGTACGCTATGTTGAAGAAGACGAGATTTGGGAAGAGATGGAAACCTCCGGTCAAGACAGGCTCTTTGAATTGACCGGCAGCGATTTCCACTCGGTACGTATCGAGGCGATGAAACGTCTGACCGATCAGGAGCTTTTGTATCGGATCGCAGCGGGAAAAGCGGCAGGAGACAGGGAAAGTGCCGCTGCGAAATTGACGGACGATGAAAAGCTGCGTGATGCGGTGATGGAGAACAGCGGACTTCTTCAGTACAAACATCTGCGCGATAGAATCAAGGATCAGAGTGTATTTATACATTATGCCCAAAACGGTAACTCCGATGAACAATTATACGCCCTGCTCCGGCTGCAGGATGATGCGCGCCTGGCTGAGATAGCGGTGAGCGAGACGACGGAATATGACTGTTTCGTGGCCTTGGGAGGAATGACAGATCAAAAACGAATCCGCGATGTGGTCTTAAACGCGCAACACGAGAAGATCAGGAAAGCCGCCCTTAAAGAGATTAGCGAGCAGGAGCTGCTTGCAGATATCGTCATGCGAACGAATGATTTCATGATAGAGCTTAGCGCGATGGAGGGCCTGTACGATCAGGCTTGTCTGGCAAAGGTCGCTTTAAACGGCGGCAGAGGCGACTATTTGGCCATTCAAAAACTGCGGGATGCAGCAACGCTTGTTACCCTGATGGAAAAGGATATTCTTCCCCAACAGGCGTTTGACCAGCTTCGCACAATCTGCGAAAACTGGCAGGAGCATTTGACAATTAAACTCGTGGAGACCCTGATCGCCAGAAATCAAGATCGGCTGTTTCCAACAAAGGGCGATATGGCTATTCTGCGGGAAATCTATCAGGCGGGGTTATTCCAAGACGTTCTAAAAAAATTTGAAACCGAGCCGTTCCGACCGCGGATGAAAAGTGATAAAAATGACCCCGGGCTGCATGTGGATTTGCCGGAGGTATGGCTTTTCGATCGCCAATTTGAAAGAAGGGGATTGTGATGTTTGAATTCAGACCGCGAAACTTCATGCTCCTGCCAACGATGGAATGTCAGGCATCCTGTCGGTATTGCTTCGGACCAAACCAGGGCGAAACGATGCTGTGCGTCGGAGAGGCCATAGATTTTATAGAGAACATTGCTCCCGAAGATGGCAGCATAAATCTTACGTTTCACGGCGGTGAGCCGCTGCTGGCGGAAAAAGGCTATTACGAATACATTCTGCCGATGCTGCGTGAGCGGTTCGGACTCAGACTGCGGCTCTCCCTGCAGAGCAATCTTTGGGCGCTCACCGACGAGATGATCGATCTGATCCGGAAATACGATATCCGTATCGGCACGAGCCTTGACGGATTCGAAGAGATGTGCGATGTCCAGCGCGGCAGGGAATATTTTCAAAAAACGATGGATGGGATTCGGCGTTTGCGTGAAAACGGCATCGATACCCACTGCATCTGCACCTTCACGCCCGCTTTTGCCGACAGAGCCAGGGAAGTTTTTGATTTTTTTGCGCATGAGCATATCCCTTACGCGATACATGGCGCTGTGCAGCCGATGAACTCTCCCCCAAGCGAACTGACCGTTTCTGCGGATGATATGGCCAAGGTATTGCTGGATACCTTAGCCGTATACAGGGAAAGGACATCCAGCAACAGGGTCGGAACAATCGATTCCATGGTTAAGGGCTGCTTTGATAGGAAAGGCAGCGTGTGCACGTTCTTTAACTGCCTCGGCAAGTTTGCCGCTGTCGCCCCGGACGGCGGGATCTATTCCTGCCAACGGTTTTGCGGGAAAGAAGAATATTTGCTTGGGAATGTCCGTGATCTCCCGTCAGAGACCGATATTGTTAACAGCGCCGCTTTCCGGCGTTTGGCTGAAAAGCAACAAAATGCCGAGACCACCTGCGGCACTTGTCTGCATACGGCGTATTGCCATGGCGGCTGCCTTTACAATATGCTGACGGAGGGCAGCGAAAAAGATCCATACTGCGGTGCCTATCAAGCGGTCTTTGATACGATCTCACAGGAGATGGCTCTGGAGATGGGCGGTGTAATGACCAAGCGGCTTTCAGAAAAGGAGGCGCCAATGCTTGCTATGGCAGGCGATCTTCCCCATCCGTTCGACCAGGAGGTAAACCGTTATAAACGCAAATGGGCACTGAAATGGGGTCAAAAGTGGGCGCCCGATTATATCCGGCAAGATCGCCTGAATAAGCTGTATTTACATATTACCTTCGCTTGCCCGCTGCGCTGTGACCATTGTTACGCCCGAGGCGGCGAACGGGAAATGCCGGAGATGAGTGCTCAGGATATTTGGTCTGCCGTACAGGCCGCCCAGCAAAACGGCTTCCACGCTGTCGTCATTACCGGCGGTGAACCTCTGATTCACGGCGATATTGATAACGTGCTGGCCTGGCTCCGCGATATTAATCTTAAAGGAATGCGACTCAGCCTACGCACTTCTCTTGGCTTTGATATCGAGAAGGATCGCCTGGCGGTTCTGGGCGATGTGTTTTCGGAGATCATTGTCAGCATTGACGGCGATAAGACTTCTCACGATGCCAGGCGCGGCCAAGGTTTCTGCGAAAAAGCCGTTTCTAATCTGCAGCTCCTTAAAGAACTGGGCTGCATTGAAAAAGTCGGGCTCTGCGCCACCCTGGCGAAGAGCCTGCGGGACGGCCCGGAAGGAGCGGCTGTTTATGCGCTGGCCAAGCAGTTGGGGATAGAAAAAGTCCGCCTGCGTCCGATTTTGCCCTTGGGCCGATCGGAGAGCGCACCAAGATCACCGAGTACAACGAGTACACCAAATACACCAAATACACCAAATACATCAAATACATCAAATACATCAAATACTCCGATTACACCGATTACACCATGCGAAGAGGATTTTCTCTGTGGGGGAGAGAGCGATATCACCAGCGCTTTCGCCGCCCGATATACCTGCGGGTTGGGGCAAAATCTTTATATTGAGCCGGATGGCGGCGCCTATCCATGTTATGCCTGGTGCGGTCCGGATAAGCTGCTGGGGAACATACGGGACGGACTGGAGAGCATTTTACAAAATGAAGCGTTTAAAGATCTCTCCCGCCACCATGTAGATACCAATGAAAAGTGCAAAGGATGTCGGGTGCGTTACCTCTGCGGCGGAATGTGCAAAGCGTGGATCCAGGATAAGGAAAACCCCGACAGCGGCGAGTTTGACTGCTCGGCAAGAAAAGCGATGCTTCTGCGGCTGGCAGAAAGACTGTAAAAGAGGGTGCGATGTAAGGTGATGAGAGGTGGGTGGGAGTATGAATTTTTTCGGACCTGCATGGA
>Ga0074193_1003851_pt1 | contig 10231 bp, 7 predicted proteins | sample EPASupsiteHSE605_FD_64523 | JGI IMG/M metagenome (GOLD analysis project Ga0074193, IMG submission 64523) | Bioremediated contaminated groundwater from EPA Superfund site, New Mexico - Sample HSE6-05 | ecosystem: Environmental > Aquatic > Deep subsurface > Groundwater > Contaminated ...
CGCCGCACACGTGCTAGTCCGGCTTTGGTGCGTTCGGAGATGCGGATACGCTCCTGTTTGGCGAGGCAGGCCATCAGAGCAATGATCGCGTCGGCGAAAATGCCCAGACTGGAAATGTATTCCTCCGTAAATGAGTGCCATTTGACATTGTAAGCGTCCAACCGTGTCAAATACTCCAACGTCTTTCGCGAGCCCTCGCGGCTGAAACGGTCAAGGCTCCAAAACAAGAGGACGTCAAACTGCCGCTTGCGGGCAAGGTCAAAAATGTCCTTGAGTCCCCCGCGCTCTTCAGCCGACTTACTGCCGGAGCAAACATCGGTTTTGATTTCGGTGACGGTCCAGTTTTGGCGGCGGGCGTATTCCTCCAATTGCGTCAACTGGTTTTCGGCGGTTTGGTCCTCCGTCGAAACACGGGTATAAATGATACAGCGCATGAAATCCTCCGTATAGGAAATGGGTGTTAAAAAAGATGAGATTTTTGAACTCAAAAAAGTCAATGAAACGGCGTACAGTTTATCGTTCGTTTTACTGTACGATAAAAAATGGCCCGATACCTCCTTTCACGGGCCAGACTGTTTTCCCTTTTGCATTCTCGGACACTTGGCGGTGCTATTGTTTCAATTGATCCAATGTCATGTCACAGTCTACGGTAAAGGTTGACTCGCACTCCAGACAGAAAAACCCGTAATCCCCCATAATGACTTCCCCGTCGCAATCGGGACAATACCCTTGCCGCAGCAGGCGCAACTCAAACCGGTTGGGGATGCGCGGCTCATCATCATACCAGTTATCGAAAAAATTGTGTTGCCAAAACGTGTTGGAGAAATAAACTCCGTCCACGGTTTCCCACTTCCCGGCCAGATGAACTTTATCCCGTGTCATCACGGCGATTTTGTTGTCGCCGATGAAGTCCCCGAGCAACGCAAGCACGGCGGGAAAGTCATGCAGTCCGGCCAGTCTCCGGCAAAGCTCCATGGTGTCGGATATCCCCGCGACCTTGGGCGCAACCGGCAAGATTCCGTTATGGATCAAAGCGTAATTAGTCAAGACACTGGTTTGCTGAAGTATTTTGACATCCGGCGTGATGCTGAAAGGGTGCGTATTGCCCGGAGAGACGCCGCCATGAGTCGCAATTCGGAAATGCAAGAGCAAGTCTCCGGCAAAGTCGGCAAGATGATGTTGCTGAAATGCGGTCGCAAACGCCTCCCAAGTCATAAAGCCCTTGTGAATTTCAATCGCGTGTTTTTCATCGCCCGTTAAGAGCGCAAACCCTGCCCCGTCGGGGTTGGCCTCCCAACATTGTTTCAAGATTTCAAGTTTAGGCGTCGGGACGCCCGCAGGCTTATAGATTGCTACGCACATTGTTTTGCTCCCGTAAGTTTGTTTTCGTGAAGATAATTGGCGGCATTGACATAAAGGGGTTTTGACCGGATAAAATCGGTAAAGTTGCCGAAAGCATCCCCGGAGGCGAGAATATCGCTGATCGAGAGCTGATTTGCCCAGTGGACCAGAGCATCCACGATTTCCAAAGTTGCCATAAAGGTGGTATAATTGAGAGTGCCCCGAAACAGACGAAACTCAACCGTGTTGCGGTTTTCAAAGTTGACCGCCTGATAACGTGTCCCGGAGGATTTGCCGTAAACTTCCTTCACCGGGAGCCCGTTGCTTTTTTTGAACTGGGCCCAGTGAGTTTCCTTGCGGCGGGCGATGATTTCAAACTGTGTCTGATACTTGGAGATAAACCAGTCGATCAACAGCCATTTGTAGGGGGTGAGATAATTGCGTGAGACGTGCACATGAAGCCCGCAGGCCTCCTCGCCCAAGTCGTGCGACTTCATCCCGGCATCGGACATTTGCCGCAAAATATTTTGCCAGTCCAATTCTTTGTGACGCTTTAAAGTAATCGGCTGAGACACCAATTCAAACCCGGAATCGGGGATTGAGCCGTCCTCCTTAAGGAAAAATGTCTCTTCGTCCTCAAAAATCTGGTCGGCAATCTGTTTGCATTCGCTATTTTCGTCCAGTCCTCCGGCCTCCAACTCAAAGCCCAAGTAAGCAAGGCATTTTTCGTCGTCATCCTTGGAGGATTGAAAAATCAAACACGGATCATAAACGTAATTATGAATATTCTGGGAGTGGTTTTCATCGAAACAATACCGGCAATACACCCCGTCATCATTTGAAATTGAGTTGGAATTGTGCACCAATTCGCCGCAGTCGTCGCAAGTATTATAATCGTACTCATAGCATCGACTGCATAAATAGGTATCGGCGTCGCCGTGGTTTTCCGAAACATATTCCCCGCAGTTGTCACAATGGTAAGCATGACGCTCCGCACAGGACTCGCACCACCACTCATCCAAATTTTCGACGTGGACAAAATTGTCCGCATTGGAATATTCGCCGCATTTTTCGCAATAGGAGAGATGATCATCGGCGCACGACCGACAATAGACATCCCCTCCGGCATCGACGACATAATCGGCGTCATCGATAAAATACTCGCCGCAATCATAACATTGCTTGAGACGCTCCGCCCGGCAATCCGGGCAAAGACAGATTTCCCCAAAAACCTCCAGCAATTCCGCCGCGCCGCAGAGTTGACACACTTGCGATTGATCAACCGTACTCATTTGTTTTTCCTCCGTTTGGTGAGTTGACACCAATAGAAGCAAAAACATTTTTTTAGTACAAGGGGGTGGCGCCTTCTAAAAAAACTCGCTCAAAACCGGGGCTTTCCATAGGAGGGTGCTTTATTTATACGACTCGACTCCCAAAAAGTGAACAGGCCAGCCCGAAAAAATCCGGGCCAGCCTGTTAAAAAAAAGTGAACGGTTCTAATTAAAGATATTTTTTGAACTCAATTCTTTCGAAGTGCACTCATCGTGTGGTCCTGTAATTTTCCTCCGGGACCACTCTCAATCGCTCGCTTGTTATATTGTAAAAAAACTCTGAAAGAAAAAAATAAAATCCAAAATGGAAGAAAATATGTAATGAAAAAGCCAAAAAATGATTTTCCTTCTATATAACCACCCAAAATCCCAGTCCATGGAGAGAAAAAGTTCAAAATCACCGATATTGCTATAACAACAAAGCATATTACAAATATCAACCGAGCAAAACCTCCCTGCCTAATCATTTCTCCGGGTCTGATGAGCGTATTTGCCATACCGGAGAGTAAAAATCCACCAGTAACATATGCGACAACAAAAATAAAATATATAATGGAACCCATGACGGGCAAATGGAAAATCTCTCGGCACCCAAAGAAATAGTCCACAGCAACAAATAGATATACGCCCCGTAAGATCCACAAAGACGCGATTATAATCGCCACGGGGAAAGTTATCCATGATAGAAATTTCATCCAAAATGTTTGAAGTTTGTTATCTGAAGTCTGGTTTGATAAAAAAACAAAAATCAAAATACCGATAATAGGCACAAACAGCAATAAAAATATTTGACCAAACGTATCTTTCATTAATGCCCGACATACATATATAAACCATAAAACAGTCAATCCAATAATAAACGCAACGGAACAAATAATAGAAAAAACAAAAATAATCAAAGAGAAGGGATATTTACTTATGTCACTTAAGTCAATATGTCCATATCCAATTGAATAAAGCCCTATTGACAAAAAGGAGAAGAAAAAAATCAGTGAAAAAATCAAAAATATTTTCCATTCGGTCCTTTCCGAAACTACTAAAAATATCGGATTCAATTTTTTCTCAATTAATTTTGTAATAGAAAAAAATGGATAACCACAACTCGGACACCTGTAAACAAACCGCGAAACGCGCCTTGCGCACGCGGGGCATTCCATAGTTTGAGAGTTGGAGTTGACGTCAGCTTCATTCATATTTCCAGTGGTACCCTTATTTATATCTGTTTCGGCTGATCCTTTGGTGACAATAAATTGATTGGAGCAAGAGCAAGTAATGACACGCCCGAGCTGGGAGTCATCAACTTCATATTTCTGATTACATTTTTCACACCGAATTTTCATGTCAACACCTTTCTTTATATTGATAAATTATTTTTGTGGTATGAGATAAGTCTGATTCAACTTTGGCAGAATGCTTTCGCCGTCGATATAGACATCGGCATCAATTCGAAAATATTTGTCACGGCCGAGATTTTTGAGTTGAATCACTTTGGCGCTGACCAGCAAAGACTCCAGCCGGTCCTTTTCCAGATATGCCTGCTTGCGGATTTCCGGGTCTTTATCCTTTAACTCGGGAGTATTGACACCCCTGAGCCGAATGGAGATAGTTTTCCCGGCAATAGCGGAGTGCTCGTCAATGTCACAGACGAATGTGTCTCCGTCAATAGCGCGTTGAAATCTGGACACAGCGACATCCGGGTACTTTTCCACACGGTCGTCACCATTGGCAAAGCTCCCGCAACATAACAAACCAATCAGCAAAAGCAAATATTTCATTTCCGTCCTCCGTTTGAGCCCCTTTAACTCATACGTAAAAATATTTGAAGTCTTACGCCAGCAGAACGAAAATCGGCACAAAAAAAGAGGTGTCCTCAATCACACCTCATCTAAGCACCGCCAAGCGCTTGTCGTAGAATGCAAAAGAGGACACCAAAAGGGTGTCACTCTTCAGCAATGTTTCTACGACGAAAATTTGGCGGTTTCAGATGAGAACGTCTGCTGAAAAGTCAAAATGACTTATCTATAATTTTAAATGTTTATTCTTTTATATCTTGAAATACTCCTAAGTTTCCCAATAATATATCAGAGTTTACGTAAAAATCAAACATAATTATTATTTTAGGCAAGTTGTAATCTCCTTGGGCTCTTCTTTCACACGCACGATCACACGCACGATCACGCGCGCACGCACACGCAGGCCAACCTGTGCGCGCGATGCGATATGCGCGCGAGAACACTTCATATTTCAATGAATCTGTTCACCCAACACGGATATCCGCTCAAATCCCTTCGGCAAATTTCGGACGACTACAGAAGCAATTTCGGTACCGACTTTCGGGAGTTACTACAATCTGGCAAGGTGCCAATGATTGCATCTTTCCGCTCAAGTTGCTGAACCGCGCTGTGACGTGGAGTTGGTTGATGCATACTTTTCGACTTGGCGCTGGCACTGAGAGAAGTGCCCCGGTGACGCGGTGACACTTCTTTACATTCTTTTTTCTTCTCTTTTTTTCTCCCCAAAACTTTTTTTACACTGTCACCTCGTCATCTCGTCACCCAAAGCAAATTTCAAGCTCAAAATAGACAAAAAAAAAGGGTGACAACCGGTGACAAACCGCCACCAAACTGTCACCCAACAGTCAACAACCGAACTTACATCTGCGTGGAAGACCAAGACAATGTAACGACAGTACCGGTTCCGTCTGAGGTTTCGTCCCAGATAAAGCCACGGGCATGTTTCAGCTTATGAAGTTTTAGCGCCGGATAATCACCTTTGGCGATCATATCCTTAACTTGACGCAATATCCATGCGTTTCCCAGCCTGAGATGGAGGGCGTCCCTGACCAACTCAGCCATATCCTGATTACTGATAAAGAAACGATGGGATTTTATATCCTTATTTTGGGCGTTAATCAAACTCATCAACGCTTCAATAATCATTTCTTTTTCATCGAGATCGTTGTCGTTGTTCTTTTGGCGGCTGACCACCAATTCCAATACAGCATCTCTATTCAACCCCGGAACTTTTGACAGAACTTGATTCTCCCAAAGCCCCCAGCGAGTCTTGGGTACGACATATTTTGTTTCCTGTTTCAAGAGATCAATCATCGTCGCAATCAAAACCCAACGGTGTTTCTCAATGAAAGAATTCAACTTCTCCTGCCAATTAACGCTCGCTGACGGTTTCTTTAAGGCTATCGGGATACACCTGCTTGCGAAGTCACTATCCAGTGTCACGGAATTCAAGGTCATAATCCACACCAAGTGATTCGGTCTGGAGGCTTCACCCACATAGAGCTTTCTTCCTGAAATCTGCCCGGTAGTGAAAAGCGAGGCCATTCCTGCATTGGATATTTTTTGCTGTGTCCCAACTTCGTTGTCGAAAAGGACGATTCTTGACTTCATCGCCTCCCATGAAAGCAAACGAGTGGTTAACCCATCCGAATCCAAACGAGTCGATGCCTGTATCGGAATTTGGTCTAGCAGTTTCGCGGCGGTCTCGGCCAAAGTTGATTTACCAACGCCGCGGCCATCCTTGCTGGTCACGAGAAACGGGGCCCTTTGTCCGGCAGGACCTCCCCAAAGGGTAGTGAGAAACATCGCCAAAATCAAATCACGGTCAGACTCAGTCTCCGGCGAAAAAAAGTCCAACAATGACTCAACGATTGACATATCAGCAGGCGGCAACGCCGGAAAAACATAGTGGACGTTTTCCATCAAAGGATAATGGGGCACCTTCTCAATACTTTGTAATTTTGGCAAAGTCGCTCTCAATGAACTCAGTAATTCTTCTTTGGTCATAAAGTTCTCACCTTTTTTCCAATCCGGCACATCCTTGAACATGCGGCCAAGGAGAGAGAAAAGGTCCGCCGTCGTCTTTAATGGGATGGCATTATCATCGGGAGAAAACGGCAATAAAACCAATTCACCGTAGACATTGGCAATCCAGCCGTCAAGCAACCCGGATACTTTATCGACCACCTCGTTATACGCAAGCGGTTTCACTTTGTACTGAGGTTCACCATCACCCGTGTCATCGGCTTTCCTGTAATAATTAAGCTGAGACAGTGTCTTTTGCTTCTGTTTTGGTGTACTATAATTATAGACGCTTTCCATGGTTTTCATGGCTTCAGCATAGTCATAAGGTGGCGCGCACTTTTGACAAAAGTCAAGAGCAGCGGCCGCCGCCGCTTTTTTTGTCTTTCCCTGTTTGCGAAGACTCAGCATCAAATCAAAAAGGACGTTATTGCGATTGCCCTCGGGGATTTTTGCATCATCATCACAAGAGACTAAGGTTTCGATATTACCTTTTCCTGTCATCAATAACGCTTTGTAATACGCTTGCTTAAACGGCAAAGGTTCAACATCATTGAGCACCTCATAGACCCCGTCGGTGTAATGGACCGAGGGCGGAGCGACAACCTGTTTGCCATTACTCATCAAATCTCCCCACCCCGTAGTTTTGACGTTGTGAGAGGGCGGAGTAAAGCCATCCAATTTAAAGTAATAATGGCACTTCCATTCCGGCGCGTTGTTGCGGCGAACAATATAAGTTTGGCGGCACTCGGGGAATTCCGCCAAAAACTTATCGAATATCTCAGGATAATCAATATCAAGGACGACCAAGCCGGAAACCTCCCCGGTCATCACTCCGATATTGTAATTTTTATCATCGTTCCAATAGGTCTTGGCAGTATCCATATCCCTTATCGGATTTTGGGTCCATCCCGGCAGGAAAGGATTTTTTCCAGAATTCTTATCTCCTGATTTTGGGGCTCCGACCGGAGTCAAACCCCAGCCACGGTTAATATAACTTTCAATTATTAACATTTTATTTTTCATTTTCATTATCTCCTCATTTAATTACGATCCTTTCTGCTTTGGTTGCCATGTCATGCCCGCCAAGGACAAATGCCTTTAAGTCATCGGGCAAAAATAATCTTCTGCCGCCAACAAGATAAGACTTGAGTCCGCGTTTCTGCCAGTGCCAAAACGTGCTCCTTGATACATTGCCGCAATATTTGCGGGCGTCCTTTTCGGATATAAACCCGACCGGGGCTTCCATTGGGATTGCCTTCGCGTGTAATACCGTCAAAGCGTTGCTCAAAACTTCATCACTGAAATTTTCCGTCACTATTGATTCCAATAGTTTGTCTTTCGCATTTTTCATGTAGTTTCCTCCATATAAATAATGCCTATTCTTTTTCATCGAATTGACCGGCACCGTGCCAATCATCTGTTTCGATACTTATTATATTATATTTTGCTAATTTTTAACACAACAATTAATAATATAAAATTCAATAATTTTTTATTTGAGCACAAAAAAACCCGGGCAGACGGATTAATTTCCATCTCCCGGGCATGTCATTGAGAAGATCAGGCGGCTTGCAACTCCTGCCTTATCTTTAATATTTCTTCTTCACTAAGTTCGATTGACAACAAGCGCTTGCTTCTTGACAGTCCAAACTTGACCATCCATTTTTTTACTGCGACATCAGAAATATCGTAAATTAGTCCGATGGCGACATTGCTGTATTGTTTGATCAGTCTCTGCATTGCTTCCTTTGTCGGTTGCAAACGCGGCACGACGACTTCGACCTCAGGAATATCATGTTGAAGCTCACTCATATGATCGAAGAGCTCCTTGTTGCGTTTATCCATGTCACCACGCGCCTGTTCCAACATCTTGGTATAGACTCTGACCATCTCCGTGGATTCCCACCCGAAAATGGTCATCGCATCTCTGATCGGCACTTGCTTGGCCGCCAGCAGTGACATCAGCGTCGTCCGAAATGAGTGAAAGCTGTAAATACAGCCGTTGCGCTGGCGTTGACGCCCCTCTTTCGATAACTGTGTTGTTTCTTTTCCCAACGCTTCCTCAAAAATATCCTGACTCTTTTTATTTACCCAATCCCCTGTCTTATAAAAGTTGGCAATTACTGGATTGACATAAGGAGAAGGTTGATGTTGAATCAAGCGGCGGTCAAACATTTCGCGCAATATCGGAGAAACAGGAATTCTTGCACGATTACCATGTTGAAGTGTTTTTTCGGGCACAAAATCAATAAATTCACCCTGTACCATATTCCACTTTAATAACGCGGCATCTTTCAGTCTCATTCCGGTCTGATCTCCGACCAAAAATAAATCCAACCAGTTTTGTCCTGCCGCAGCAGCGGCAGACAAAACGGCCTTGCGCATATCCGGCTCCAGTGGTTGATGAGTGGCTTCCGAAACCGGTGCTACCACTTGCGCTTTGACAATATTGCGGTCAAACGGATTTCCATGTGGAAGATGTTTATAAGCATTAATTCCAGCAAATACGCGCCTGAGAAATCCGGTGCACCTGTTATAAGTCGGCGGCGACATTTTGCTGGCTCTCAGTACCCCGCTGTAACGACAGGCGGCAGAGGCATCCACGTCATCAATATAATTAATATTATTATCGGTACACCATTCTGCGAAGTTGAAAAAATATCCGCTCAATTGCTCTTGATAGGACGATGTTTTTTCCTTAAATTCGACATTGTGCTCCAGCCAAAAATCAAATCCGGCTTTAAATGTCAGACGATCCAGCTCTTTACCGCTGACGGCCTTAATAAGCGTATGGGCAACAACGGCGGCATTTTCCCTTTGCATCAATGATGTTTCGGTCGTAATTTCTCTGGCTTTATAATTTCTACGAAATTCTTTTGCTTGTTCGTAATCGGTTGTTTTCGTGTTGATGTTAACGCTTTTCCCGTTGATGTATTGACGAAAGCAGTAACACGAGTTTTGAGTGCGTTGAAATAACTCCGGCTCATTTTTCCTTTTTCTTTTGTTGTTCATGTTTCTTGTTCTCCTAATGTTTCGGCATAATTCTATGCCTAAATATTATATCGAGCAAGAGAGAACAATAACACAAAAAACATGAAAAATTTTCGCTTATTTGCTACATAATTTGTAACATGAGCCTATTTCGGAGGTTTTTGCGATGATGGTAATTTTTTATAAGTCATTAAACAATAAGACTTTAAAAGTGGTACACCCGACGAGATTCGAACTCATGACCTTCTACTCCGGAGGCAGACGCTCTATCCAGCTGAGCTACGGGTGCGACATTCACAGTTCCTTAATATAACTTGTTTTGTCGGCAATTGCAAAAGATTTTTGCTACTTTTTTCGTTTTTTTTGCCTTTATCAGGCATTTTCAACACTTTTCTTCGCTTTTCATTTGGTATATCGGCAAACTCAGAGTATATTAATCACATTGACTCCAGGACTTAACTTAAGGATATTCTGATATGACCGACAACGAAATTTTTGCCGCCGGCGGTTTTTCCGGGCTTGCCAAAATCTTGGCCCCCGAGCGCGTGTTGATCCTCGAAAACTCCGGCAAGCAGGGCGTCCTTGACGCATTGATCGATCTTTTTGACGATACCCCCGCCGTGAGCAGCAAGAGCGATCTTATCAACGGCATTTACAACCGCGAAAAATTGATGAGCACCGGTATCGGCATGTCGATCGCCATCCCCCCCGTGCGCTTGGCCTCGATCAACGCTATTTGCGTCGCCCACC
>Ga0074193_1003852_pt1 | contig 10227 bp, 9 predicted proteins | sample EPASupsiteHSE605_FD_64523 | JGI IMG/M metagenome (GOLD analysis project Ga0074193, IMG submission 64523) | Bioremediated contaminated groundwater from EPA Superfund site, New Mexico - Sample HSE6-05 | ecosystem: Environmental > Aquatic > Deep subsurface > Groundwater > Contaminated ...
ACCTTGATGCACGAGGCTCTGTGGATGCCCGCTGTCACCACCGCGCCATAGACCTTTACCAACAGGTCTGCGGTGGGAGCGTCAGAGCCGGAAACAACCTTGCGGATGGTTTCAAGCCGGTGAACCTTGTCACCAGGATTGATGCGCTCGGGCGAATACCCCACGGTAAAATCCGCAGGAAAGCGCATGCCGGATTCTTTTTCCAGCAGGGGGATGCATTCGTCCTCGGTAACGCCGGGGTATACCGTAGACTCATAACACACCACGCAGCCCTTGGGCATATGGCGTCCAACCGTGCGACTGGCACCCACAACAGGCGTAAGATCGGGCTGTCGATGGCTGTCTACCGGGGTAGGCACAGCCACGATGATCACGCCAGCCTTGGCAAGCTCGGCTGCATCGCTGGTAAAACGGGCCGTGCTGGCGGCAAGGGAAGCATCGTCAACCTCATTGGTGGCATCGTGCCCCTTGTTGAGCGCATCTACCCGCGCCACGTTGATATCAAAGCCAATGACATCAAAGTGATGGGAAAGGGCAACAGCCAAGGGCAAGCCCACATAACCCAGACCAACCACAGCCACGGAAGATTTTTTTGCCAACAGGTCTTCAAATGAAACCATCTGATTGTCCTCAATACTACTGGATTCCTTCTAAGGGAACCACAGACGCAATCTGGTGTGAAGTAAAAAAGTCCGCATCGCAGCGTGGGCCGACATGCCGCATGAACAGTAAAGCTGCAACACCTTTGAACACTCTGTGATCACCTGATTTTCAAGAAAAAGACAAAAATCACATGAAAATCAGCATGCTTTTTTTCAGGCCCATTCCGTTATTTCAGACGGCCCAGCCCCTATGGGCCTCGGCGGCAACGAGTAGTATTGGACTGTCCACTGAATGGACGGCCTGCATACATTCAACGGATCTGCATTATGCAGCCGCGCCAAGGCAATGCAACAAAGAAAATTACACTAATGGCAGCGCATTGAAAAGAGAGAAATGAGCAACATCCCGCTCCACAATCAAACGCTGCACAGGCAGGCTCTGGAGGTATTCCCCTTGCGTATGAAAACTACCGCGATTCCCAGCCCTGTTAACGCCAGTTGCGCAGACGCTCAACGAACATGCGCAACCGATAGGCACCCTGCGCCGTCCCGTATCGCAGGGCGTCCAGAGGGGCCACGCAGAGGGGATACAACACATTGAACAGCATAAACAGCCATGAAAAACCATGCTTTTTCAGCAAATACATGCGCCCGGCTGCATAGCTTGCCACCTTTTGCGGCGAGGGCTGAATTTCTTTCGGCGAAGGATGGAACACACGAATTTTAGCATATCGACGCACCTCTGTGCGGGCGTACGCGTACAAAAGGTAGTCGGTGTCTTCGCCGCAACCGTAGGGCAAGCCGGTTCCCGGCCCAAGCAGGGGATCAAAGCGGATGCCAGTCACTGCTTCTCTGCGGTAGAACTGTACACATGTTCCTGCAAGCTGGAACAGCCCCGCCCGGCTGACTATCCCCTCAACCACTCCTGAGGCATGAACATTCGGCGATGACGTCCACACACCCAGCAAAGCCCCGCAAGAGGAATAGGCGGCAAACGTTTCGCACACGCGTTCAAGGGTATCCGGCGCATACCAGCAATCATCATCGGGAAAAACTATGATGTCTGCCTTGGCTTGTTCCAGCAAGACATTGCGGGCAACTGAAACTCCCTGCGGGGGCAGCACAATACGAGTAATGGGCAAGCCGGAATGGCGGGCAAGCATATTATCCAGATACCCCGCAGGATTCTGATCTGCCAGTAGTATGCGGAAGTTTTTGTACGACTGTCCCTCAAGCGACGTAAACAGGCGGTCAAGCTCATTTGCCCGCCCAATGGTTGCCACGAGCAGATCAACAGAGGGCTGATCAGGTATCGGCGGCAAGCTGACAAGAGTTTTTTGCTCGGACAGACTCCACAGCCGGGGCTTGCCTTGAACCAGGCGAGGCAGATCCGCAACATACCCAGCAACTCGGGCGCCGCAAAGCCTGCGCACCGCCAAATAGCCGCCACTGCGCGTGAGCCGCAGCAGAGGCTTGAGCTGAACCGAGCCTGGAAAATATTTTCTTGAAAGCCGCAGCAACTCACGCTCGCTGGCAAACATGGAATCCATGTTGCCGCTCACACCGCCAGTAAGCATGGCCGCAAAGGGGAGGCAGCCCAGACGGATATTATCCTCACGCAGAGTGCGGCATAAGAAATCGTAGTCCCCAGCGATACGACAAGAGGCATCAAATTTGTGCACTGAAAAAAGCGTACTGCGATGAAACAGCCCCGGATGCGGCAGACTCATACCCTGCGGCAGAGCACGCCTTGGCTTGGCAGAGGGGCGCATCAGCTCCAGCGCTGAGCCGTTGGGGGTTACAAGCTGCACAGGTGTGGCGTAGTACTCCACGGAGTCGGGTAACAGCCGCAGCTCAGATACGCACTGCGACAGAGCAGGCCAGTCAAGGCTATCGCCTGCCCCCAGAAAAATGGTCCATTTGCCTCGCACGCGGGGGAGGGCCTTGTTCCAGGCATCATAGATACCGCAGTCTCTGGCGCGCTCATAAGAGATCGACAATTGAGCATGGTCCTGAACAACCTGCTCCGTGGCATCACCCGACATGGCATCCTGAATAACAACTTCATAGCAAAAGGGGGCGCGGACAGGAATGCCCCCCAAGGTTTCATCCAGGGGTTTGGCTGCATTGCATACGGCAATGACTATAGAAAGTTCCGGCGCGAGTTCATTCATCGTAAGGCTCATTGTATCCGACGTGCTATTGGTGGCGTCAGCCGATTCTGCCAAGGAGGCGCAATCGCAGGGCAAGTATTTGCCGTTTGCAGGCAAACCGCAATCGCCGCCAGGGATTTTGCTCATATTCGCGCAAAATCTGCCAATGGTCTTCCCGCTGCCCGTCGCTGCCTATCGCTTCGCCAACAAAGGCGTAGCCCTGCCGGGGAGTCGGGAATGGACGGGCAGAGCTTTCGTAGCGGAAAAAGGGATCATGGACGCAACACCCGGCTTTAAGCAGACGAGGATAAATGACCTGTTCGAGAAAAAGCTGATCCTGGTTATGCGCGCTCGTGGGCGAAAAGCTCTCGATCATTGTTTTGACATCTCGAAACAATCCCCCCTTGCAGCCCCACATGCCGCCCATTACGGGCATGCCATGATATGGATGGTCGCGCATTATGTGCCCTGCAAGGCCACTGCGCTCCCATTCGTCAACAGCAGCCTTCTCGCGTGGGGTCAACCGGGAATCAGTATCACGCATGATGACGCGCTCAACATCCTCGTCAGCCAAAGCCCAAAAACGCCAGAACATGCCGCGGTTGTCGTTAATGCCGCGCACCCGAATCACCTCTGCACCAGCTTGTTGCAGGCGGTCTGCAATATCATCGGGCACACTGTCGCCACAGTAAAAACGCGCGATCCATCCGGGATAAACCTCAGGGATTTGCAGCGCGTTGACAACCGCGCCTTCGGTGTATTTGGGGTTATCGCCCCAAAGCGAATAGGCAATGAGTTTTTTCAAGTTAACCTCGCCGAATGATCCGCTGATACAATTCAATATGCTGACGAGCAATCATGCTGCTTTCGTAATTGGAAAAAATATGCTCTCGGGCATTACTGCCCCAACGCTGAGCCAGTTCCGGGTTTTGCAGAATAAGCTTTATGCCATACGCCAAGTCCGCCACGTCAAACTTCTTGGCCAAATACCCATTTTTATTATGGATAACCATATCAGGGATCCCCCCAATATCAAAAGCCACACAAGGGGTTCCACAGGCAGAGGACTCTAAAACAGTTGTAGGTAGATTATCTTGCATCGATGGTATTACAAAAACGTCAGCCGCAGCATAAAGAGTAGCCAGGCGGGCGGGATCATGCACAAACCCCACGCTGGTGTTTGGAAAATTCAAGTCATTACCTGCAGGATTTTCACCAAATACAACCAGATGAGCATCCGTTCCCTGTTTTTTCAGGCATTCAAGCGCCTGCAACAGTAGATGAAATCCTTTGTAAGGGATTGTGGAGACTGTCGCGCCAAAAAGGATGACAGGCTTGTCCTCTGGGATGCCCCACAAGCGTCTCATCTCGGCCTTGTTTGCAGGAGCAAACAGATTCATATCTATGGCGTTGCCAAGATGATGAACCGGTTTACCACGCCACAAGGGGCTTTCGGCCGTCATATCAGCCAGCCAGCGGCTCGGGCAAATGGCCTCAATATTCGCCTGTCTGTAAGCTTGATGTTTATAATTCCAAAGCAGTTTGGCCAGATCAAATCCTGGGAGACTAGCGCCCAAGAGCGGACATTTGTTGCATTCAACGCGCCACTTTGTGCATTCCATATTGCAATGACATCCACCAGAAATGGGCCAAACATCATGGAACGTCCACACCAAGGGAACAGAAATTTTTCTAAGACTGACAAAATCTATGGTGGATGCCGCAGCCCAATGCATATGAACGATGTCTGGCTTTAATTCTTGAACCCAGTGGGTTAAATTATTACCCCAAAGGGGCGTTGTCCATGGCATATTGCGCTGCCTCTGTGGATACAGGCGCAACACGGCCTGCCCGAAACGGGAGCGCCACTTTGCCAACGTTGCCTTTGAAAAATAATGCCCATCACAAAAGCCCGGTGGAAAAGCGGCAAGCGTCGAAATATGACATCCCTCATGCCTCAGGGCGGTGCAAAGCCTCCCTGCAGCAGAATCAGGATTTAGTGCTGCCGCGACTTGAAGAACGTGCATTATCTTTTCCCCCAATTGCATCCTAAAAATTTCCTGGCCAAACTTTTGCAAAAGCTATTGATTTTTTTAAAAAAAATCCATGTCAGATAGCAATTGGGGCCTTTTTTCAGCATGGCTACTTTTTCTTCAATCTCCTTAGCGACCAATGGATACGGCGCATAGTCCTGTTCAAAGATAAGGGGAGTCATCACCTTCACACGGCGGAGCAAAATATCCCGCACTGTCTTCCGCTGCGCCTGCGTAAACTTGGAGTAAATGCTGAAGCAGCACATATTCTCAACAGTAAGGGCAAGAAACAAACAAGCCCCGGCAACGTCATCATATTTCAGATAAATGTCATGCGTCAGCTTGATATGTTCTATGTAGTCGTTCAGCGCATCTGCCTGAAGTAATTTATTTACTCCAGGCTTCGCACCACGATAAAAGTAAACGACGTCTGGCAGAACTACCATGGATTCTGCAATGCAAAACAGCTTCGCCAAAAAGGGCGGGTCCTCTCCCCGCTTCAAAGCAGGATAGCGGATGCCGTGAGCATTCAAAAACTCCCGTTCTATGAGGTAACGCGGATGATACACCGCGAGCCGGACTGGGGGGTACTCCCGAGGGTTAACGACGGCTCGTTCAAAGAATTGCGTACTTGCCACGCAGTCGCCAACACCAAGAATTCGCTTCAGCGCGTAATCCATGAAAACGATGTTTCCGCCGCATAGCGGCACATTCTCAGCCTCGGCCGCTGCCACCAGTTTTTCGAGCGCATGTGGCGGATAGACATCATCACTGTCACACGAAATGCAATACTTCCCCTTTGCTCTGTCTATTGCGATATTTCTGGCCGCACCAGGGCCTGCGTTATTCTGGAGGGCAATTATGGCAAGGCGAGAATCATGCGCAGCAAATTGCTTAAGTACATCAAGTGAATTATCTGTAGAAGCATCGTCAATACAAATGACTTCTATATTCGTCAAAGTCTGGCCGAGTACACTCTCAAGGCATGGAGCTAGAAACTCGGAAGAATTGTGTACAGGTATGATTACAGAAACTTTCGGTAGAGTTATCAAAAATTAATCTCCTTGACCCAAGTTTCTACTGCAAGGGCGCGCCTCTGGCAGTTAACTCAAGGTCCCAATTAAACATATGCTCTTGCTCAAGGTAACTTCAGAGATCTGTTATACTTTTCTGACACACGTATTAACACGCTTAATAATACGTTTACATTTTGATAGAATTTTAGCGAATACCATAGCAACTGGATTCTGCGATTCACTCAAACACTTATAATCAGGAGACTGCATCACAGATTTAACAAAACGTTCATACACATCAGCATTATTATGGAGCTTCACATAATCAAAAGCATCGTTTAAGACCGCACGCAAATCACAAAGCCGTTTTATTTTTTTATTTTTTTGTTCAGCCTTTGACATCAAAGATGCATGGCGAATTCTGTAATGCACAGCTTCAGCTTCTATTGCTGAAACCAATGGGAAACAAGAAAGAAACTTAAGCTGGAACCCATTATCTTCATGAACAATATTTTGGGGAATAAAACGCAAATTATTCTTTTCAAGAAAACTTCGCAAAAAAAGCTTTCCCCATGCAACGCATGAAATCTTGGATATCGATTCTTTCCAGTTATCAGATGAAACCTGGAAGCAGGAAAAAGCTGTAAAACTTAAGTATGCGGCATGACCTGCTGCTCGAAGCTTTAATTCATCATCGTCACCATCCGCAAATACATTTGTTTTTGCAATAACAACATCAGCTTTATCCGCTTCTGCCGTGCTATAGAGCTGCTCAAGCGCGGCTGGGTGCAAAAAATCGTCTGAATCAAGAAAAAATACATACTTCCCTTTTGCATGCTCAAGGCCAGTATTTCGGGCCGGCCCCAAGCCCAGGTTAGATGCGTGGTGCAGAATCTTGATTCTGGGATCTTGCCGTGCAAACCGCTGGGCAATTTCCATAGATGTATCCGTTCCACAGTCATCGACACAGATGATTTCAAATTTTGTATACTGCTGGTTTATCAGAGAATTTAGACAGTCATTGAGATACTGATCAGAATTATAAATAGGAACTATGACGGAAATCCCTATTTCATCAAAGCTACGCACAAATGTCTCCGCAAGGGGGAAGTAAAATTATTTTTAGATCACGACTACAGGCCTGCACAGTGCCGCATCCTGGCAATAATTTTTTTTATTGTAGCTTTACTGGCGTGCCATTTTTTTTCAAAAAGTCGCTTCCTGTTAGACTGAAAACGACAGATAGAAAAGTCTTTGTTCAAACGATAATCAAGACATATGGTTTTTGCCTCGCCATACTTAGGAAAAGGCATAGCCTCAGACCTTCCAAACCACAGCAAGTCACACTCGCAAACATGCCTTGGATCAGCGATGTTCATGCGCGTAAACAGATTATTTGCTGCAAAAACAAAATCATCAGGCAGTCCCCATTGCCCTAGCTCTTCTCCATCATAGCTCTTTAAAAATGAATTAATTCGGAATGGTGTGAGAAAAAGGATATCAGGCCTGGTCATAACCACCCAGTCATATTTACTCTGATTCTCGGCTTCATACTTCAAACGCAGATGATTAACCATTTCCTGACTATGGCGCGCCCGCTTGCCATCAGTTTGCGTTTCAAATTGCAACCTAACCGGATTATATATTTGCTGGACTTGTTGCATTTCTGCAGCAGATATAATGACTCCAGCATGCGAAGCATTTTCGTTATGCCATGTATGATCCACAGCTTCAATTTGATCCCAGCAATGGATAAAGATATCAACTTGGCACCCGTCACTCACATTCGCATCCACAAGAAATCTTTTAAGGCTACTGTACGTCTTACGATACGTCCGCAAATGCCCAAAAAGCTGTATTGCTATTTTTTTCATAGCTATACCTAGTCAATGCTATGAAAAACTTTTTTGGCCAAAGCATATGGAACAACATACAATAAGCATCTTTTGATGGCATGTTTTATTGATAGAGACCGATTCTGGCGCAAGATTGGTGAGTCAGCCGTCTTGATGACATCAAAATCAGGCCCATGCCTGTAGTTTAAAGGATAGGGAGTTAAACCCTGGCGTCGCCAAAAATCCCCCCACCAAACCTCCATGCAATAAAAATTATTCACATCAATATTGGCAGCAAACTCAGGGTATAGCGAAGTGGCTGAATCGACATTTTCTGGCTTGGCAACATACAACAGATCCGCACCTGTCAAGAACTGCGGCTCTTCAATCATTTGACCACGCCCAAAAGGATTAAAGGCATAAAAAAGGCCTTTGGGAGGAATCTCAAAACCTTCTCTGGCGTGGGCACCAAAAACTTCATCCAGCCGGAACTCTGTTTTAAAAAAAATATCCGGTCTGGTCACAATCACCCAATCGTATTCAATCCCGTGCTCCGCAGCATACGAACGGCGTAACTCGGAAGATCGATACAAGGAATAGGCCATGTTGACGCAACCCCGTATTGATCGCTTGAAACGTCCGCGCCCTACTCTCTCCGTCATGAGCACATCAGGGTAATCGCGCTGCGGTTCGACCGCTAGTGCTTTGGGCGTGTAGAGCTTTGTTGCCAGCTCAACATGCTGTGGAAGCAACGGACCACCCGTGAGCGAGTTTCCATCCGGGTTACGATAATTCACGGTTGTATGGTCAAGCTCGTCCCATGTATGGATAAAAAAATCGATTGAATATCCATCACTGCTATTCGGTAGCAGGACTTTTTCTTTGAGGCTTGCAAAAGCCTGCTCAAATGTGCGCAAATGACCAAAGAGCTGTACAGCAAAACGCTTAACCATCACATTTCTCTTTTAGCTATATAACAATGATGGTTACTAATTTTTGAAATGTGGCGCAACTCAATAAAATTATAGTAACAATACGGAATGACTACACCGCACTTCAATAAATTCTTATTTTCTGCCAAATTAAAATTAAAATTAAGCTGATAATCAAGATAATTGATTGAACTCTCACCGGGAGATGTTCTATTGGCTGCTTTATCTTCCCAACGTAGTAGTTTTTTTATGATTGTCTTCATACCAGCTGTAAATAGCGTGAATGGGTTATAGATTCCGATGAATCTTTTCAACCGATCAATAAAATTAACGGAAGCATAACCATTATACCCCCATAGATATGACAATTCTTCATCAAAAATTTCTAGCTTTGTCTGACGGTGTTCAATCATCTCGTGCACGGCAATATAGACACCTCCTGGGCGGAGCATACTTTTAATCTGCTCTACTCCCTCCTCGATATTGACGAGATGATGCAAAAATGATGAAGAGATGATAACATCATATTGATCTGGATTACTGCGGCTAAAATCTTCAAGCGAAGATTTGTAAAAACTAACACTCGGATGATTTATTCGTGCAAATTTAAGCATCTCGGAAGAAATATCCATCCCCTCATAGTTTGCGCCTTGCTCTTGAAAAAAAGCAGCAAAAGTACCAGTTCCGCAGCCAATCTCCAGAACTTTCTTATTACGAAGACAGACATCATTTGCTTCTAGCTGCTTCAAGATAAACTTTAAAATATATTTCCTTGTCGCCTTTCGACATTGATATGGAACAGACTGGGTATGATACGGGGCATATATATCATGTATTTCTTCATTACACTTCAGCACTTCTTTTTTTACTTCATTGATATCCATAAGTTATTCCTTAAATTACACTGTCACAGCATAAACTAGACCACTTTAAACAACAAACTTATCGTTATTTGCGCCTGGGATTTTGACCACGACATTCTTTGTTCCGTCTTCAAGACATTCAAAATCAGTGGAATCGTTCGGCTCCATGACAATAATGTCACCTGCCGTGTAAACAATCCCATTCATTCTGACGCTGCCAGAAACTATCACTGTGATTTCCGTTGCAATTTTGTGATAATGAGTGCCTTCTCGATCACCCTTGTCGTAAGACTTTACAGCAACCTCGCAGTCATTTGTTAAGTACAAAGTTGGTTCAAAGTTTCCCACAAACCACCCTTTTACCATATCTTCAAGGCGGGCTGCTTTCATTTGCTTATCTTTGCCTCTTGCAATTCATACAGATAATTAGCCAGTTGCGCCTCTGTCTTCAACGGGTGAAATGCCGAGTTTGGAATCTGATACACCAGAACTTTTTTCTGCAGCAAAATCATTTCGTTCAATGCCTGGCTGACATAAAAAGCGCCTTTCACCGGATTATCCTTGCGGATCAGTTCCTTGGAGCATTCAATGAAATCTCCGGCCTTTTTAAAATAATAAAGACTGGCCAACGCATTGCGACTGATAGGATTCTTTTCCGCAAATTCACACACCGCGCCGCTCGCATCGACCTTGGCAAACGAATAGCGAGGATGCACAGAGTGAAAAGCGACAACACCTGCGTCTGCATTGTTTGACCTGAACCAATCGACTATTTCACCGAGGGAACATCCAC
>Ga0074193_1003853_pt1 | contig 10220 bp, 10 predicted proteins | sample EPASupsiteHSE605_FD_64523 | JGI IMG/M metagenome (GOLD analysis project Ga0074193, IMG submission 64523) | Bioremediated contaminated groundwater from EPA Superfund site, New Mexico - Sample HSE6-05 | ecosystem: Environmental > Aquatic > Deep subsurface > Groundwater > Contaminated ...
GGTGCTGGTTGTGGGGAGAATATTAACCCCACCCTTTCAACCCCTGTTAAATCGTGGTTCTTTACAACGGATCGTTTTGGATGTATGACCCCTAACTGCGGGGTGGGAATAGAAGAGTTTAAAGAACCCATCCATATTAAAGAACTTAAGCTCAGCCCTAACCCTGCAAGCAGTGAAGTAACCGTAACAGCTACCCAGCCCTACAAAGAAGGCACTTTGTTTATCTATGATTTTGGAGGTAAAACCGTGGCTGCCTGTCCCTGGCCTTGCGGTGAAAGTACCCTGCATATTCCTTTACACAATGCTCCCCGTGGTATTTACCAGCTTATATTAGTGACCAATACAACCAATAAGGAAGTTGGAAAGCTTGTCGTTGGGCGATAAATATTTCTTGGCGTAAAATAGAATGTCTTTTGTCTGTCTTCATAAGACAGTAGTTTTTTTGGTGTTTCAGAGTATTTAATCTGTTTATTTTGTGTACGATATCCAAAACATTCTTAGCTTTGGCAGACTTTCTGGTTTCTGTGCACTGGAATGGGTGATGGAAATCTGGAATAAAAATAACGCCAAAGGGTGCACAAAGCGATCTTTATTTGGTGTACTAAAATAAGTTTTCAGTTCGTCGTATTTAACAGTTAAACGAAAAAACATGGATTCTCATAATCAGGCAGAAAAATTTTGGGACAGAATAGCAAATAATTATGATAAGGAGGAGAAAAAAGACACCCAGATTTACTCGCATATTTTTGAAAAGACAAGAAAGTATCTCAAAGGGAGTGATGTTGTTTTAGATTATGGATGTGGTACAGGATTAGTATCCAATGAAATAGCAGGCAATGTTAAAATGGTTTATGCAATTGATATATCCTCTAAAATGATAGAGATTGCGAAAAACAAAGCAACTGGACGCGAAATCCAAAATATCGACTATGCCTATTCTACGATATTTAATGACAGATATAAAAATGGTTCATTTGATGTCATTTTAGCTTTTTATATCCTGCATTTATCAGATGATTCACAAAGGGTTATACAAAGGGTGAATGACCTGTTAAAACCCGGAGGACTTTTTATTTCTGCAACTCCGTGTATGGGAGACAAACTAATTTTGAATAAGCTGCTATTAATGGCAAGTAAGGTTGGAATCGTACCTAAGATAAAATCTTTCAAATTTCCTGATTTAGAAGGATTAATGAAAAAGGGAAATTTTGAAATAATTGAAACGGAATGTTTGCATTTAAGTTCACGACAGTATTTCATTATAGCAAAGAAGATATAGCGTGTGCAATCTAAACGTGGATTAAATGAGATTAAACAGAGAAGAAGCAAAAGTTACGGGGCAAGGACTTTATACTCTATTATCGAATCGTTCTAACGTATAATTGACTCGACAAGTAAGAATAAAATAGAAAATAACCGGGCTCCGGTACACCGGGGAAAAATCACTTGCTACATTGATAACAAATCTGTTTTCTACAGTTTTTGGTGTTTCAGAGTATTTAATCTGTCTATTTTGTGTTCTATATCCTAAACATTCTTAGCTTTGGCAGAGATTCTTTTTAGTTGTTGAAGTGAGTAGCTGGTTATTTACAAAAAAGTAAAACGTAGTATGAAATTTTCGGTTAAGAAAGCAATTGGGATTATAATGATTGTAATAGGATTGCTTATACTTTTGTTTTTTAAGCAATATTCAGGAGTTTTAATTCCTCATCCGGTTATTGGGTTTGTCCTCGGTTTGCTATTAATGATTTCCGGATATCTTACATATAAAAAAGGATTAGCTCAGTGGTATGAAAAAAATGAAGAAGACATAAAATCAAGGATTCTTGAACTCAAGCAAAGAGCAGATAAAGTACGGGTTGACTTAAGTGTTTGTGAAATAAAAACAAATAGCTATTCCGAGCAGGTTGATAAAGTGAAAAATTATAAGGCTAAGGCTTTTGATCCATTATATGATTCAGATAAGAGTATTGAAGATATAAACAGTAATGAGGCTGTATTAATCTTTGAAACAGAGAAATATGGAGAAAAGGAGCATTATTATAGCCCGGTAATTTATAAAGATGAAATTACCCTCAGATTTATGCTTGATAAACAAAAAGAAACATATATTTATATCGATAAAGAGAATAGGAGTAATTATTACTTTGATTTAGAGTTTCTGGATGATTAAAAACATCTGTCTTTTGAGGAGAAGGCATTAAGTCCTTTTCGGGGTACAGGAATTAAGATTGTGTTTTTGTAATACCGGATGACCCTGTCTTTGGTAATTGATTATTAATACTTTAAAATTTATTTTTACTTCACAATTTTCGTTCTCTTCGAGCTTCTCCATCGATTTGTGCAGACTAATTTTGTAAAATCAGGTAGATTTAGTAATCTTCTTTTTTACGAAATCATTCCGGCAGCAACCGTTTCGTTGGTGGCTTCGTCTATCAGTACAAAGCTTCCGGTGATACGGTTTTCGGAATATGAATCAATAAAGAGAGGTTTTGTACATTTGAGAACAATGCGGGCAATGACGTTGAGTCCAACTGCTTCATCATCGGTAATTTGCTCCAGAGTGTTTACATTTATTTTGTACTTCACCTCTTTGATGATACAGCGAACTTCACGGGTGGTATGCATCAGTGTATATTTCCCGTTCGGCTGAAGCGGGCGCTGATTCATCCAGCAAATCACAGCTTCAAGTTCCTGGCTTACTACCGGTTGTTTTTGCTCTTTCACAATCATATCGCCACGGCCGATGTCAATATCATCTTCGAGCTGAAGGGTAACTGACATAGGTGGAAAGGCTTCAGTCAATTCTTTCTCAAAAAGGTCAATGGATTTGATTTTCGATTTTAATCCGGAAGGAAGTACAACCACTTCATCGCCGGGTTTAAAGATTCCACCGGCCACTCTTCCGGCAAAGCCTCGATAATCATGATATTTATCGGAATAGGGACGTATAACATACTGCACCGGGAAACGGGCATGGGTAAAATCGTAATCCTGATTGATTTCGATGGTTTCGAGTATGTGCATCAGCGTACCTTCCGAATACCAGGACATGTTTGTGGATTCATCCACCACATTATCACCATTCAGGGCACTGATAGGAACAAAGCGGAAATCACGGATTCCTATCTTTTGGGCAAACTGAGTAAACTCTTCACGGATATGAATAAATACCTCCTGACTATAATCCACCAAATCCATCTTGTTGATGCATACTACTACGTGCGGGATTCCCAGCAGGGATGCGATAATGGCATGGCGATGGGTTTGTTCGATCACGCCATTACGGGCATCAATCAAAATTAAGGCTACATTGGCGGTAGAAGCACCCGTAACCATATTACGGGTATATTGTACGTGACCCGGTGTGTCGGCAATAATAAATTTGCGTTTGGGAGTGGCAAAGTAGCGGTATGCCACATCGATGGTGATACCTTGTTCGCGCTCGGAACGAAGTCCGTCAGTAAATAATGCAAGGTTCAGATATTCGCTCCCTTTTTGGATGCTGGCTTTCTGAACGGCTTCGAGCTGATCTTCGAAGATTGATTTGCTGTCGTAAAGCAGACGACCGATGAGGGTGCTTTTGCCATCGTCAACACTGCCTGCGGTGGTGAAACGAAGCAGTTCCATATCGAGATATCCGTTGCTGGAAAATGATGTCATGAGTGTAGATTTTTTTAAAAATAACCTTCGCGTTTACGATCTTCCATTGCCGCATCAGAGCGTTTATCGTCGGCGCGCCCGCCACGTTCAGTAACACGGGTGGCTGCAATTTCGTCAATAATTTCTTCGAGACTGTTGGCCGCCGAAAGGCTAAGTCCGGTGCAGGAAATATCGCCGATAGTACGACAGCGAACCTGCAGAACTTCCGGCTTTTCGGTCTCTTTCAATTTCATAAAAGGGGCAGTAGCCAGCAGTACTCCATCCCGCATAAACACTTCACGCTGATGGGTATAATATAGCGAAGGCATCTCTATCTGTTCCTTCAGAATATATTGCCAAACATCCATTTCGGTCCAGTTGCTGATTGGAAATACACGAAAATGTTCTCCCAGATGTTTCTTTCCATTGAAGATATTCCAGAGTTCCGGACGTTGATTTTTGGGATCCCATTGTCCGAATTCATCGCGGTGTGAAAAGAAACGTTCTTTGGCACGGGCTTTTTCTTCATCACGACGGGCTCCACCCATGCAACAGTCGAATTTATGTTTCTCAATAGTATCGAGCAGAGTAACGGTTTGCAACACATTGCGGCTTGCGTTAATTCCCTTTTCTTCCATAGCGCGACCCTGATTGATGGATTCCTGAACCGAACCCACAATGAGTTGTGCACCGATTTTTTCAACCAGATTGTCACGGTAGTCGAGTGTTTCCTGAAAGTTGTGCCCGGTATCAATATGCAGAAGAGGGAAGGGAAGTTTGGCTGGCCAGAATGCTTTTCGGGCCAGATGGGTAAGAACGATAGAATCTTTCCCGCCGGAAAATAGCAGAGCCGGACGCTCAAACTGCGCGGCCACCTCGCGGATAATGTAGATCGCTTCCGATTCGAGCTCTTCCAGATGCCGAAGCTGATGAGAATCCATAATTGAACTGTTTTGAGCGACAAAGTTAAGCTTTTTCCCGTATCCCGAAAGGATAGCAGTATGCAATGAATGAGACTACTGAACCTTTTCCCGGATTGGTTAAAAAGAAAAGCCTCCGGAAATCCGAAGGCTTTTCAAAAAAGGTGTATGTTATAAAAAAGGATTACATGAGTTTAAAGTTGAAACGCATCTGGTACGTATTTCCGGTTTGCTTTGCATTAGGACATGTGGGGATCGAAGAAAGTTTTTCACGAACGTAATTTCCAAAAACAGAATCATTCGTATTCATTTCCAGTACCTGAACTCCGCCATCTTCGGTGTATTTAAAGCTTACCAAAACAAAGCCTTCTTTCTTTTCGGCTTTTGCCTGCGCTGGATACGAAAGAGTGCTATTAATACTTTGCCTTACAATTTCGTTGTGGGCAACTTCTGTAATGTATGAACTATTTTCACTGGAAGCAAAAGCAGATACAGTGCTGAATAATGTTGCTGTAATAACAAGAGCGATGGTTTTTATGGTTGTTTTCATATCAGTTGTTGTGTTTTGTTTGCAAGTATAACGCTCAATGATACCCAAAGTTTACAGGCAGTTTTGCAGCTTTCGATAAAGGCTGCTTCTTGTAGGATAAACAATGAATACCAAACGATGTACACCAGAATATTTTTGATACTACCTTTGCATCATGGAAGAAATTATTGCCCTGAAAAAGGAATTACGCAAACAAATAAAGGTGCTAAAGGCTACCTTAAGTGCAGAAGAAAAACAATTGAAATCGGAACAGATTTTTAATTCACTGGAACTACTACCCCAGTTTCAGCAGTCAAGGATTGTGTTTGCCTACTGGGCTATGGCTGATGAAGTTCAAACCCAAGAGTTTGTGGAACGCTGGAGCAACAGTAAACTGATGCTGCTTCCAAAAGTAGATGGAGAAGATTTACGACTAAAGATCTATCGTGGAGAAGAAAGTATGGCTCCGGGCGAAGCCTTTGGAATTCTTGAACCTATTGGGGAAGATTTTACCGATTATGTATCTATCGATTTTATTGTGGTTCCGGGAGTGGGTTTCGATAAAGCGAAAAACCGTATGGGTCGCGGAAAGGCGTATTACGACAAAATTTTAAATTCCACACACGCCTTTAAGGCTGGTGTATGTTTTGACGTTCAGATTTTGGATGATGTTCCCTGTGAGCCTCACGACGTGAAAATGGATGCTGTATTTACTGAAACGCTTTCAATCCTTTAGGTAATAAACTACCTTTGCAACACGTTCTTAAGCGCAAATACGATTTATGAAGAAGTATCAGCTCCTCTTACTCTCTATTCTCTCGGGATTGCTTACCGGATTTGGATGGCCCGAATATGGATTTACTCCTTTATTGTTTATATGCTGGGTTCCCCTTTTATGGATGAGCGAAGAGTTAATCAACCGAAGAGAAGAATTTAGTCGTTACACTGGCTTTTTTTATACATATCCCGGTTTTATGGTATTCAATCTTCTTACCACTTACTGGATATGGAATGCAACTCCGCTGGGAGCCGTATTGGCGTGGGTGCTTAATTCTGCAGTGATGTCACTTGCATTCAGCCTTTATTTTATGTGCCGGAAACGTTTGTACCGGGGGAAAAAGGCCTGGCCGGTGCTGATTGCTTTTTGGGTTGCATATGAATATTTCCATCTCGACTGGGATTTATCCTGGCCCTGGCTTAATCTTGGCAATGGATTTGCGACGAAACATACCTGGATTCAGTGGTATGAATTTACCGGAGTTTTTGGAGGAACTGTCTGGATTTGGATCGTGAATATTCTTGCATTTGAACTTCTTTTTCTGGTGGTAAAAAAACGAGGAGAAAAACATCAGATTATACGGAAATCACTCTTTATTGTGTTGGCGATCGCGCTGCCAATTATCATTTCTTTGATTCGATATTCTACGTATAAAGAAGAAGGTGCTAAGCGCGAAGTGGTGGTTGTTCAGCCCAATGTAAATCCTTATACCGAGCAATATGCCCTTCCCCCAATTGAGATAACCCGCCGATTAATTAAACTGGCTGCAAAAAAAACAGACTCAAATACAGCTTTTATTGTATGCCCTGAAAGCTCGATTCAGGAATATTGCTGGGAAGAGCAGCTGCCCTATTCTCCAAGTCTTTTTGAATTACGACAATTTCTGAAAAAGTACCCGCAGGCTTCGTTTATGGTGGGAATGTCAACCTGCAGAATGTTAAGGCCGGATGAAAAGCCAACACCTGCGGCCCGTAAGTCCTCCTTTGAACCTAATCGCTATTTCGAAGCGTATAATACAGCTTTGCTGATTGATACAACCCCCAATCTGCCACAATATCATAAATCGAAACTTACACCGGGAGTAGAACAAATGCCTTTGGTAAAATACCTCAAGCCTCTCGAAAAACTAGCTTTCGATTTTGGAGGAACTGTTGGTAGCTTAGGGATTGATCCCGAACGCCGGGTATTTGAGCCGGTAAGTAAGATGGCAAAAGTATCCCCTGTCATTTGCTACGAATCCATTTATGGAGAGTTTGTTTCGGAATTTGTGGGCAACGGAGCTCAATTGATTTTCATTATAACCAACGATGGTTGGTGGGGAGATACCCCCGGACATCGCCAGCATTATAGCTACGCTTCTTTACGTGCTATCGAAACCCGTCGTTGCATTGCACGAAGTGCAAATACCGGAATTTCAGCCTTTATCAATCAACGGGGAGATATCCTGCAGCGTACAAAATACTGGGAACCTGATGTAATTAAAGCCAGCCTGACTCTCAACGATACAAAAACCTTTTATGTCCGTTATGGTGATTATCTGGGTCGCCTGGCTATGCTGCTTTCAGCCGGATTCCTTCTGCTGAACTTCGTGATGAAGTATAAGGATAAACGGCTTAAAAGCTAATCAGGAAAAAATCTTCAATTCCAGCTTTTTATATTTACCGCCTGGATTGATTGGAGCTGGATTTTCTGTAAAAGTAAGCTCCACAATTTTCTTTAATGCTATGTTAATTTAACTGGTTTTAGACATGTCGACAGATCAGCGAAAAAAAACTAGCCTACCCTAAAAGTTGCGAAAATGTTTTTTTTTGTAATTTTTACTTTTTACCGCTCTAACTCATTGAAAATGACCAATTACAAAATTGCAAACTGAGTAAAAGTTTGTAATTTACTGTATTTCATTTATTTATCCTATAAAATTACAAATTACAATGATTTTAGAACTTAGAGGAAGGGGGCTGTTTTGTTAAAAATGCGATTTTATGCCTCTTTTGTTAATAGTTAACAAAACATTTTATTATGTTTGTGTCCGGTATTCGCTTCGCTCAAAAGTGAATAATAAACCAAAAAACCGCCTTTTAAGAGGGTGGGGTTCTGGTTGGGATGAAAATGTTGTGTATAAATAAATATAACATATGTCATATATATACATCCAATTTGGCATGCTTTGTATGAGTTTGTCATACATATAAACGAGTTATCGGCAACCCTAAAACAACAAAGAACGTGGCTACTAACTTGAAAATATAAAACTGACAACATGACAACTAAGCAAGAAAAGAAAGTTTGTTTCGTGATTTCACCAATCGGTGAAGAAGGTTCAGAAACCCGAGAACGTTCTGATCAAGTTTTAAAACATATAATTACTGGATCAGTTGAACAAATGGGTTATGAAGTAATTCGTGCCGATAAAATTTCTGAACCAGGAATTATTACAACACAGATTATTGAACACATAGTAGATTCTTCTCTTGTAATTGCAGACCTGACAGAAAAGAATCCTAATGTCTTTTATGAATTAGCTCTTAGACATGCAATAAGGAAACCTCTAGTACAAATGATTAAAAAAGGTGAAGCAATTCCATTTGATGTTGCTGCAACGAGAATAATTCAATTTGATCTTCATAATCTTGATAGCGTTGCTGCTGCTAAAGAAGAAATTATATCTCAAGTAAAATCACTTGAAGCTGGTAAGAGTGAAGTTCACAACCCAATTTCAGTTTCTTTGGATTTAAAAGTGCTAAAGGAAAGTGGTAATACGGAAGAACGTTCTCTTGCAGATATCGTTGAAGCAATTTCAGACCTACGACTTGCTGTAACTTCTGTTGATAAAGGTCTTCCATCTTCTAAATTATTTGAAGAGTTAAAAATGTTGATGGATACTTTACCCTCGCGAATTGAAAATCGGATTGACCCAGATTCAAGAAAAAGACGAAGAAAATTTCATCCTATGCTTTTTGAAGACATGGTGCATATGGATCTAAAAAAGGAAGATCCTAATCTTAGCCTATTAGTAATGATTAGCTTTCTTAAGGATGATTTTCCATGGATATATGAAATTGGTTTGGACACATATAGGGGACTTAAAACTGCAAAATCGGCGGCTGAGAGAAGAAAGCTCATTTCTTCATTTGATAGAGCATTTGAAATTCTTGGACACCCAATGATGCGTGATTTTTATGAGAGATCGGAAGACATGTATATGTACAGTAAAGATTTAAGACATTTTATGCGTCGATATCTTGAACGATTTAGTCTGGATGAAAAGTTGATAGAATAGATAAAAAAAGGGCAGCCGATAACACGTGGTATAGTTTATTGCCGTTGCAGTGCTAGTTTCAAGGTTTTAGCTCTTATTAAAGTTCGGTGTAGCTTGATAGGAAAGTGCTTCGGAATCGGCAACAAACCATACCACCAACGTTATAAGCCATATTAATCGCGACACTCGTGTGTAATTTGGACAAACAAATAGCGAGATAAATTTTCGAACAAATTCAATATGAGAATTCAAGAAATAGTAAGACAAACGCTACAAGAAATATCTCCAAATAAGGACATTAAGTCAATTTATGGAGAATATAGTATTAGATTTGAACTTGGAGGTAATTTGAGAAATGGTACAAAAAAACGAGTAAAACAAGTTGTTGAGAGAGCGACTGAAATATTCAGACAAACAATTGAAAATGATGATATTGTATTAGTGATTGAGGAATATCCAAATCAATTCTATGATAAAAATGACGTCAATAAAGATTATTTGTATTCTTTACTAAAAAGAGATAAGTTGAAACGGTATAAGGGACCATTTGAACGAACTTACTTTGAAACAGATAATGAAGGAATAAAAAGGGAACTTGTATTTGAAGAGTTGTTAGATTGTGATTTACTTATTGGACAAATGGCTCAAAATGAACTTGATTTGCAGAATATTATTCTTGGCATAGCAAATCTTGAAATGGGCTTTGAACCATGCATCCCTCAAGATATAGTTTTCTTTTCGCCAACGACAACAAATGGATTTAATATTTATGATGATCGAGGTTGCGATATTTGGTCAAGCGACAAAGAAAAATTAAGACATGTTTATGAAAGCCTAAACAATTGGATATTAGATTATAATAGACCAGAGATAGATGAAATTTTTAAATGAAAATACGGCTTATAACTTCAGCTACCCGTCAAGTGCGGCAGCAGTGGTTTTTGGTGGGCATCTTTCCGCTCGTGCTGCTTTTCGGCTTGACAGGAAATCGCCCGCAATCCGCCCCTGCGTGTAGCTTCCTACGTGTGTGTCTTGAAACAACCCCTTTACAAAGGGAAGAATGCTGTACAAAAGATGGAAGCCCTTTAGAGG
>Ga0074193_1003854_pt1 | contig 10218 bp, 9 predicted proteins | sample EPASupsiteHSE605_FD_64523 | JGI IMG/M metagenome (GOLD analysis project Ga0074193, IMG submission 64523) | Bioremediated contaminated groundwater from EPA Superfund site, New Mexico - Sample HSE6-05 | ecosystem: Environmental > Aquatic > Deep subsurface > Groundwater > Contaminated ...
CAAAAAACTTATGCTGCATAAGGGGGTCTAATCCACTGGTCGGTTCATCCAAAATAATGAGTTTGGGGCTGTGCAATAAGCCTTGTACAATGCCGACCTTCTTTTTGTTACCATAAGAGAGGTCATCGATTTTTTTATTTAGATCTAAATCCATTATTTCCGCTAATTCATGGATACGATTCTTATTAACGTTGGGGTAAAAACTAGCTGAATATTTTAATAGGTCGATGACTTTCATATTATCATAATAAAACACTTCTGAAGGGAGATACCCGATGTGCCGCCTGATCTCTGCTCCTTCTATAATACAGTCCTTACCGAATATTGTGGCTGAGCCGCTGCTAGGATAAATTAATGCCAGCAGGGTACGAATGGTAGTCGATTTACCAGCCCCATTAGGTCCAATGAAACCAAATATCTCTCCTTCCTGCACATTAAAACTAACATCAACAATCCCTCTTGATTTGCCATAATATTTAGTTAACTTGTTAATCTCAATTACATTCATGGCATTACCTCCGTTATTAGGCCATTTTCAACCTGGTTTTATCATAGCCAGCTTTAAATGGAAATATGCCTGAGGCCTAATAAAGAGCAAAGGAGCCAAGGGGATAATCATGCGGAAGGAGTCTAATTGAGAAATCTACAAAGGCAGCAGAAATGAGAAACCGGGAAGCCGGGGCTCCCCTGTCTCATTGTATTAGCCAATCAAGTAAAAATCTTTCTTTTGTATGAAGTATTATCTCTGGACAATTGCATTAATGGCAGTGCTATTTGTCTCAATTTCATCTACATTGTTGCCACCTTCTACGTCAATTTTTATTATTTCTACGGTGTATACACAGCAATCTTTATGGCATAATAATTCATCATCGCAGTATGTGAAACTAAATGGAAGTAATTCTACATCCTCGAATTCAAGTTCGTATCTTTCCAATATAAGACAATCCCCGTGACATGTTCTTTTTAATGCAATCACCAATTCGACTTCGTTATTATCCTCGACCTCTATAATCGTGGAAAAATCAATTTTTACAAGTGGTTTACTTGAGCCAGATGTATCAACTGCTATTCTTGCTAGCAAAATTGACACGTCTCCTTCGCAAACATCCTCCAAATCGATGTTTATTCCTCTTCCACAAGTTAGATATAATTGTTGAGGTTTATGATGTGAGGTACAGCAATCTTGGTCTTTATGGTTTATTGACGAATACCTTTTTCGACCTCCATGAGGGTCACTAATATAATTACGACAACTCATTCAATCATCCCCTTTATGAAAGTTAGTACATTATATGGATAATATTTCTAAACGTTACAGAGCCAGAAGAAAAACTTTATCGGCGGAAACTAATGATAAGTGAATTACTATTTGCTTATTCAAATAAAAATAGGTATCTTAGTAGGATATTAAAACAAGATCAGGTGACAATTTATGATAATGCTGATAAAAGTTTTACTTCCGATCTTTTTGATCTTTCTCACAGGATATATTGGCCAAAAGGTATTTTCTCTTCATATAAAATCTATTTCTACAACAGCCTTGTATCTGATGACACCGCCCTTGATTTTCAAGAGCTTTTATACTGCGAAATTAGATTCAACCTATCTGAATATTGTGCTTTATTCAGTTTTACTGTTAACCCTGCTCCTTTTGTTCATAAAATTAGCTGCTTACCTAAGAGGTTATAATAGTTCTCAAACTAGTTCATTGATATTATCATCAGCATTTATGAATAATGGCAATTTTGGAGCACCAGTCATTCTGTTTGCATATGGTCAAACGGCCTTCCAATATTCTATAGTGATAATGATCCTGCATACTATTTTGATGAGCACCGTAGGTTTATATTTTGCAGCTAAAGGAAATTTTAATGTAAAAGAATCCCTATACTCAGTGTTAAAAATGCCGATCATGCATGCTCTTATTTTAGGTTTGGTATGGCAGTATTTTAAACTCCCTATGCCAGAAAATATTTACAGTGCCATCAGTATGGTGGGTGATGCCTCTATTCCTCTTATCATGCTGGTTTTAGGTATGCAGCTGGCTGAAATTAAATTAATTAATATTAAATGGGATATTAATATTGCAGGAATAGTAACTCGCTTACTCATATCGCCGGCTATAGCTTACGGGATCACTTTGGTACTACCTATCGAGCCTCTTCTTGCTAAAACCATGATTATCCTTGCCGCTATGCCATCCGCTGTTATCATGGTAATGTATGCCATTCAGTACGACAATAACCCCGAACTTGTCTCATCCATTACTTTATTAAGCACATTATTAAGTCTCGTATCACTAAGTGTACTGCTTACTATTCTCTAATATAGCGAGGGAAACAAGGGGGGAAAAGGAAACAAGGGGACGGTTCTCCCGTTTCCTTTTTGGCAACAAGAAACAAGGAAACGGGAGAACCGTCCCCTTGTTTCGGAAGCTAATAGCCTTGCTTTCCCCTATTCTTTTCTTTGATAAATTTACGGGCGTTTTTCACACCGCCAAAATCTGCAAACATTTCGGTTATCTTAGCGTTTTCAATTTGCCTGGAATTGAGCCCTTCATATTTAACTTCTTTTTCTAGTTTCAAGCAGCTTTCCAATCTATCCGCGGATAGGATACCGTCAGCAATTGCTTTTTGTACAGCACAGTGCGGCTCCCCGGTATGGGTACAATTATGAAACTTGCACTTTAAGGACAACTCAGCAATATCCGCAAAGGCTTTGGTTAGATCGGCATTTTCCAGGCCGATTTCCCGCATGCCCGGAGTGTCGATGACCATGCCGCCATTGGGCAATAGTATAAGCTCGCGTCTGGTGGTGGTATGCCGGCCTTTATCATCGCTGCGTATTTCTCGCGTGGTCAGAGCATCTACCCCCATGAGCCGATTAATTAGAGTTGATTTTCCTACCCCGGATGAGCCGATAAATGCTACGGTGTGTCCAGGTTTTATATAATTTGTAATTGCTGAGCAGCCTTCCTCACTCATACTGGAAGTAATAATAACATCTACACCTATGGAAACAGCCCTTACTTCATTGAGCCAGGAATCTGCCTCATCACACAAGTCGGACTTAGTTAAGACAATTACCGGAATTGCACCGCTGTCCCATGCAATTGACAGATAACGTTCCACCCGGCGAATGTTAAAGTCATTGTTTAAGGACATACAAATAAATACTGTGTCAATATTACTGGCTACAACTTGCTCATCATTTGCTGTTCCGGCGGCCTTTCTTATAAAGGCACTTTTTCTGTTAAGCAGGTGGTGAATAATCGCGTGGCCATGACTGTCTGTATTTCTGTCTATCATCACAAAGTCTCCAACCGCTGGGTAATCGGACAAGGTTTTTACCTCATAACGGAATTTGCCTGAAACCTCTGCCATCAACTCACCATTTTCGCATACCACCCTGTATAGGTCGTTGGATTGTGAAAGAACCCTTCCCACATAAAGTCCTTCATATAAAGTGGATTCAGCTATGAATCTGTCGTTCAGCCCAAATTTTTTTATATCAAAAATACTCAAAACCTATCTCCTAACTATAATCTAGCACCCTCTCAACCACTGGTCCATGGAACGCGGGGGGGGAACGCAGGGACGGTTCTCCCGTTTCCTCGCCTTATGCTTTATAGTTTTATCGCGCTCTGCCTTTTCCATATGTTGCAGAAAAATATGGAATGGTCTATCTTCCATTATAATCTTGATCTTATTGCGTACGGTCTCATCGCTCAATCGACTCGGTTTCCTGTCCTCGAGACATTGGTCATCGTTTTCCTCTTCCATATATTCGATAAAACTTCTACTGGCTCCAACTTGATCCTCTGATAGTTGGCCAAGAATTATTTTCGTTTGGATCAATCCTTGGGGATTTTCTTCTTTACCATAATAGGCATTACAACTGCTCCAGCGGTATTCTTCTGGTTTGGCTGCAATTCCTACTTTGACTGGGTTTTGATGGATATATCTAATGACTGACAAGAGATAGCTGTCGTCTTCAACTTTTTCGCTTTTAAACCGGTCTTGAAATACATGGCCTGTTCTTTCATATTTCCAGTTGTACCACCATGCATAACTCCCACCTAATCTTTTTATAATGTGTGATATCTCTTTAATATTTTCTTTTATTAATAAATGGGTATGATTGCCCATCAAACAATAACCTAGTAAATCAGCTTCACTTTCCAAAATTATTCGTTGCAGAGTCTCTATATATCGTTGATAGTCCTCTTCATCGTAAAATATCTCCTGGCGATTGATTCCCCTCATCATAATGTGATAAATTCCTGTACTACTCTTCTCCCGTGCTCGTCGTGGCATGATATTCCACGCTCCCCTTTTTATTACATGTTAACACAGAATAAGAAAAGGGGGAAACAAGAGAACCGTCCCCTTGTTTCCCCCTTGTTTCCCCGGCCTAGATGGGGAATAGAGGAAGTTCCTGCAGGAAGATGATGTCTTCCATATTTTTGGCAGCGCCTTCGGCTAAGATAGCTACTTTTGCTGCTACGATGCCGCCGGCTTTTTCTACCAGGCGTTGGGCAGCGTTAATAGATTCTCCGGTACTGATTACATCGTCTACTATTACTACCCGCTTACCCTGGATTGCTTGAGCATCTTTTCCGTCTAAACATAATAGCTGTTCTTTCTGCGTGGTAATTGAAACGACTTTATCGACTAAAGGGTTATCCATATAAGCCTTAATGCTTTTGCGGACGATGATATAGTTCATATTTAATAAACGTGAAATTTCGAAGGCTAAAGGGATTCCTTTGGCTTCCGGAGTAATTATTACTTCGAACGGAGGAAGTTTCTTTACTAGTTCGGGTGCCACCCGACAGACTAACTCCGTATCTCCCAGAATAACAAAGCTGGCAATGCTCAACTCCTCAGAAACTGACATAATAGGAAGTTGTCGCTTTAGACCACATATCTCCAGGGTATAATATTTTTTGCCTGTCATCGTTTACACCTCATTTATGAAAATAATCCAATTAACAGTTGAATAATAAGGCCAGACACCATGCCTGAGAATGGTTCTATAATGGCGGTGACCGCCATGGTAACTCCAGCAACTACATTACTTGCCGAGCCAACACCGTCAGCAAAAGCAAGGGCAGTATTTACCGGTACAGTAACAATAGCTCCCAAGACGAAAAGGAAACCAGCAATAGATTCACTGGGTACAAATTTGCCGATTTTAGGTAATAGCTTTAGCAGCAGAATTGCGGACATCAGCAACATCATTAAGACTCCTGAAGCGACAGGATGAGGAGCAGCACCTATTGCTGAGATAATAGATTCAACCGGTGCTCCTCCGAATAGAGAAGAACCCATATCTGCCAAAGAACTTATAATAGTTAGATGATCTAGATTAATGCTAGTCTTGGCTATGGTTTGAGCAGTTATATTTCCAAACGCAATGTTCGCACCGATATTTAGGGTAACCAAGGCTAATGCACCCCGAATAACATTGAAATTGACGATGGGTTTTTGGAATATAAATTTTTCTTTGGATTCGTCGATTTCAATATCATTTTTTTCTTTTAAGAGCATTGATATGATGGTGGATATTACCACTGAAATAACAATGGTATAAACTAATTTGTTGTTTGGGTCGGGAGTAATATAGTAAGTCAAAAGAGCGGTAATAACTGAGATAAGGCCAACACGGTAGTTTCTTTTCACCATGTCCACGCCAACTCTTGCCAGAATGATTCCTACCCCAGCCATCATCGCATTAGTAATAACCGGACCTATAAAACCGACCATGACTGTAAATAGTCCAAGCAGTCCGATGACTAGCAGGATGGCACCTTCAATGAAGATAATTGAAAGACGCTCCCGAATGTCTTTTCCCAAAGTACCCACTAAAATGAGAGTCTCTGCTTGAAATGAAATCGGAGCGACAACTCCCAAAACACCACAACCCACAGCTCCAATTATAAAAGCCATCGCCGTAGGGACTGATGCAAACCCAAAGGTTAAGGCCAATAGGCCTTGAGGCAGACCATTAATAAGTACTCCGATGGCTGCTAGAATGTCTTGAATGTTAATATGCATACAACAATCTCCATTATTTATTCGCTAGTAACAGCAGAAATGCTATCATATTGTTAATATTCATGCAATATTATGTCGAATTGCGACTCTTTTTAAAGGTTATTTTTTTTAATAATCCTACAATGAACAATAACAATCCTATTTATTATTCCATGAGTAAAATCGGCTATTCTTGGAAATGCAAAAATTTGCTCTTGGCTATGATGCCTGGAACTGGCTGATTAGCAGTGGAAATAAATATCTACTACTTTTCCAGGGTGATATCATACAACAATACATACAGCATTACCAACGCTCCTCCGGTTACGATGGCCATGTCAGCTACATTAAAAACTGGAAACCAGCCGATGCTGATGAAGTCGCGTACTGATCCATAAAACCAGCGATCAATCACATTGCCGATGGAGCCGCCGACAATAAGGGCTGTTGAATATTGCAGCCACCGCACCGGCGAATATTTAAGGTTATAAATAATCAGGATTATAGATACTAACAAGGCCATGCTAATAAAAAACCAGTATTGACCCTGCAGAATACTAAAGGCTGCCCCCCGGTTATGGACATAAGTTAAATTTAAAATACCATCTATAATTGGTTTGCTCTCCCCCACCGTCAGACTGCCGGCTACCCAGAGCTTACTAAGCTGATCTAAAACTAATACTGTCACCATAGTTATCCAGAATCTCAAATCTATACCCTCCCCAACTGATACCCAGTGACCTGGTTCAATCAACCACAGGCGCATGGTTATTATAGTTTACGACATAGCCGGATGCAAAACAATCAGTCGGGCAAGCTTTACCGCCTCTTCCCCTTGGTTTATAATTGAAAACAATTCATATTAGAAAATAATTTGCCAGGAGGTATTTTAATGGTCTCTATTATTAAGGATATTGCCCTTGCTCCCTCGGGTCATAATAAGTTGGAATGGGTTAGGAACCACATGCCAGTTTTAAATATGTTAAAAGCAGATTTCGAGAGCACCAAACCCCTGAATGGCAAAACCATCGTATGTTGTCTCCACCTCGAAGCCAAAACCGGCTACCTGCTGCAGACCTTAAAGGCGGCTGGAGCTCGGGTTATAGCCTGTGCCAGTAACCCCCTTTCCACTCAGGATGATGTTGTAGCCGCCCTGGTTGACTCGGGGATCACCGTATTTGCCATTCACGGCGAAAGCGCTGAGGAGTATCATTCTTTCCTGGAAAAGGCTCTGGATTTTCTTCCTGATGCCATAATAGATGACGGCGCTGATGTGGTATCTATGCTGCATAAGGATAGACGGGAGCAGGCGAAGAGCATTATCGGCGGCTGTGAGGAAACAACCACCGGAATAGTAAGGCTCCGCTCCATGGATAATGATGAAGCCCTTTTATTCCCCATGATGGCAGTGAATGATGCTTATATGAAGTATCTTTTTGATAATCGTTATGGAACGGGGCAGTCGGTATGGGATGGTATAAATAGAACTACCAACCTGGTGGTAGCCGGCAAGACAGTAGTAGTGATCGGATATGGCTGGTGCGGTAAAGGCGTGTCCATGCGGGCTAAAGGCATGGGAGCTAAAGTTATCGTTACTGAAATTGATCCCATTAAGGCTAATGAGGCAATAATGGACGGATTCCTGGTTATGCCCATGAATAAGGCCGCCATGTGCGGAGATGTTTTTATTACCGTAACCGGTAATGTCAATGTAATCCGAAAAGAGCACATGCAGGTTATGCCTGATAATGCGATTATGGCCAATGCCGGCCATTTTGATGTAGAGATATCCAAGCCAGATCTTCATGCTCTGGCAATCAATACGCGGACTCTAAAAAATAATATTGAAGAATTTGTTATGGAAGATGGACGCCGGCTTTATTTACTGGCCGAAGGCCGTCTGGTTAACCTGGCAGCCGGAGATGGGCATCCCGCTGAAGTAATGGATTTGAGTTTTTCACTACAGGCCCTGTCCCTGCTCTATGTAATTGAAAATCGAGAAAAATTAGGCAATCATGTTTACAATGTTCCAGAAGAAATTGATAAGAAAGTAGCTTATCTCAAATTGCAGGCTGACGGTATAGAGATTGATGAATTAACCTCTGAACAGGTGAATTACCTGGCCAGCTGGGATACAAACCTATAGGACAAAAACGATAGACGCTGATTAATTGGAAAAATCGGGTTTCGTTTTTTGAGTATAATAATTCCGCCTGTTCCACAAAATATTTATGATATTAAGGAAAGGCGGATTATTTATGGAAACAATAAACCGACGGTATATCTGGATATTTTTTGCCATACTTATCACAATTATGGTAGGAGCTTATATATTAAATACTATAAAAACTCCTTATCTAAACAAACCTGTCCCTTTGCGGTCTGAATCAACTGAAGAAGTCTCTTCTTATTATGTCGTTAAAGATACTCTGGGGGTCACTCTGCTCCAGACCGGATTGCCGGTACATGTAGACGACCAATATATTGATGAACATAATGTCCAGTATATAGTCATTAAAGTAGACGGCCAAAATGCTGTAGCTGATGTTGTAACTAAAAAGGAAGCTGACACTGACAGTGCAACTGATATTGCGGCCGCTGTTCCCTTCGACAAGAGCATTCCTGCACAGGCTCCTGCAGCTAATCATGTAGTTGTATACCATACTCATACTGACGAGTCGTATACTCCTACTTCCGGTAAGGCCAGCCAGCCGGGTGCCGGAGACGTATTTACGGTAGGAAATATATTTACCGATTCTCTGCAGAAATCCGGGGTGAGTGTAAGTCACAGCACAGCTCCCCATGATCCTCATGATATAAATGCTTATCATCGCTCTCGCAAGACAGTTGCTCAGCTTTTAAAAGAAAGGCCTGATGCTGCATTTGATATCCACCGGGACTCGGCACCGGCCAGTGCCTATACTACTTCTATTAATGGAATTACTACCTCACGGGTTATGATAGTAATCGGCCGCTCCAACCCCAATTCGGCGACGAATACTAAATTTGCCAAAGCTGTTAAAGCTAAAGGAGACAGTTTATATCCTGGACTTTTCCGCGGAATATTTATAGGCAAGGGTTCTTATAATCAGGATCTATACCCTACCGCTATACTGTTTGAGGTCGGAACGGAAACTATATCTCTCGATTTAGCGGAAAATGCCGCCCGCTTCCTGGGTGACGTGGTTAAAAGTACTCTGACCGGCGGCATTTAAGTTAAACTTTACGAAAGCATATATTTTAAGCCACACTGCATTAATTTCAGCAGGGTGGCTTTTATTTTGTCCACTTCATCTAGTTAACTCGGCTTGTTTGCCTTATCGGGGCATTAAACAACACTGAAAAGGTGGTTCCGTTGCTGCCAGTGTCTATTCCTATTGAAGCATTATGTTTTTCTGCTATATTGTAGCAGATGAACAAACCTAAACCAGTACCATTTTCCTTGGTAGTAAAAAAGGGAGTGCCCAGCTTTTCTAGAAGTTCCTTGTCAATACCCTTACCATTGTCCTGCACTGACAAACCCACCTTGCTCTCTGCTGCAAAGGTTCGTATGGTAAGACAGTCACCTTCTGTTGACGCATCCAGTCCATTGCGGACCAGATTTAATATGAGTTGACGGATGTCATTTTCACTCAACATTACATCAGGAATTTCTCCTAATTCCAGTTTTACATACTTATTGCTCATGATGGCTTCTGCTTGAATTAAGGGAGCAATGCTGCCAATGATCCTATTAAGGTTTTCTTCTGCAGCTTCTACTACTTTATCTTTAGCCATAGACAGGAAGCCTGAGATTATGGTGTTGGCCCTATCCAGTTCATTGATCATTGTCTCAAAATAATCTGTGTACTCTTTAAATTCGCTATTAATACTAATCAACTGTAAAAAACCACGTACTGTGGTCATGGGGTTTCTTATCTCATGAGCAATCCCTGCGGCCATTTGCCCGACCACGTTTAATTTATCGAGGCGTGCCATGTTTTCTTCTAGTCGTTTAGTTTCAGTAATATCCCGAAATACCATAACTACCCCGATAATTTCACCTTCATTATTTCGAATAGGGGCTGCAGAATCAGCAATGGAACGTGTTTCACCATTCTTAGTAACGAGTCCAGTATGATTGGCCAGACCTATAATGAAACCGTCTCTAATAACTCTATCTACAGGTATCTCAGCA
>Ga0074193_1003858_pt1 | contig 10209 bp, 7 predicted proteins | sample EPASupsiteHSE605_FD_64523 | JGI IMG/M metagenome (GOLD analysis project Ga0074193, IMG submission 64523) | Bioremediated contaminated groundwater from EPA Superfund site, New Mexico - Sample HSE6-05 | ecosystem: Environmental > Aquatic > Deep subsurface > Groundwater > Contaminated ...
TCTTTAAGTTTACCCATTACTTCCACATTTTCCTTGATTTCCTTGTTTCCTACACTTCAACCTTAAACTCCCATTCATCACCATAATCGAAGAGGTAAAGAAAGGTTTTACCTGGGTATAATCCCAATTCTCCAATTGTGACTTCATTTGCGTGTGGTCCTTCATCAAGGGTGATTCATAACGATCATGTGACCATTTCTTATTATCCATAAAAAAGCTATACAAGTGATCATTATTAAATTCAAAAGCTTCTTGAATCGCTAAATGCAATTGATGAAGATTATGCCGCCGGATGATCTTTTTCCATTATATAGCCCTCCTAACGCCAAACCATGTTGTCTCTAATTTGGGACTAAGCCCTACGATTAAGCGTAACACGAGCCGCGTAAATGAAAGCGCAGTAAACAAACTCGCAATAATCCCGACACCTAAGGTCAGCGCAAATCCTTTGACGGAGCCAGTTCCAAAATAATAAAGGGTCATCGCAGCTATCAACGTCGTAACGTGGGCATCGATAACCGTAATGAAGGCCCGGCTAAATCCGGATTCTACCCCAGCCCGCAGGGATTTACCAGCCCGAACTTCCTCTTTAATCCGTTCGTAGATAATGATATTGAAGTCCACGGCCATCCCAATGGAAAGGATAAAACCTGCGATACCTGGAAGCGTAAGTACCACTCGAAACATCCAAAAAGTCCAAAGGACAATTAGGCTGTATACGATCAAAGAGAAATCGGCCACTCCCCCTGGCAATCGATAGAAAACAAGCATAAAGAGAAAAATAAAGATTATACCATAAATTCCAGCCTTAATGCTTTTGTGTAAGGAGTCAATCCCTAAAGATGCTCCCACCTGACGTTTCTCAGCAACGCTCATGCTCACCGGCAATGAACCGGAACGCATGAGGACGGCATCCTTCGCTGCAGCCTCCAAGGTTGAATAATTGTCAATCTGAGCTTGTCCATTGAGAATGGGTACTGCTACTTTTGGATTTTTTAAAAGGTTATCATCTAAATATATACCAATTTGTTGTCCAAGGTACTTGGTCGTTAAATCCCCAAACTTTATAGTCCCGTCATGTGAGAACGTTAAGTTAACGACAAAGCTACCCGCATTAGTTGGGTCCTGGCCGGCCTTGGCATCAGCTAGTTCATCCCCTTGCAACACAATATTTCCTTCGGGTCCCCTAAAGGTTAACTTTGCCGTGGTTTTTAAGATATCCACGGCTTTATCGGGGTCGGAAACCCCCGCTAAATCGATAACCATTCGTTTATTAATATAGTCTGTTTGGACAAGAGGTTCTGATACCCCTAAGTCATCGACCCGTTTCGCGATGATCGCTTTTGCTTTGTCCATATCGTCATTAGTAATCGGAACACCGTTTTTATTTAGCTCTGCTTGTAATACCAAGTGCACTCCACCGCGTAGATCAAGTCCTAACGGAATGCCCTTTACAGGATCGGGATTCGCAAGGGGTTTAATCGATAGAGCTACAGCTGCTGCCACTAGTAGCACTAGTATTACTAGTTTGATGATGTTTCCCCGTCGCATCTACTTTCCTCCTTAATAAGATGGGACTTGTCTATGCCAAAATTTATTATCATACCAGGTTTGGACAAGCGTCATTCTTCCAATAATCAGAAGTCTTAGATATAATTCTAAATCGTTTACTTGATTAAACAAAAAACATCCTGCAAATGTTTGTAAGAAGACATTTACACCGACTGTTTTTGAAGTATCAGCCTTAGCTATCCGAGTATTATCGCTAATGGCAGCATCTTTAATTACTTCGTCCGCATTCTTTTCAAGATCTTTATTACTCTTATCCAAAATAATTCCTGTTTTAATGGTGTTTATCGATGCTATGGTAGAAGACTTTACATTCACCGATTGAATTAATGTTGTTCCAAATATCACAGAAAGTGCACATATAAAGGCTACAAAGTAATGTTTATAGCTTGTTTTAAAAATCCTGCGTGCTTGCTTCTTTTCAAGACCGGCAAGAATCAGGGTGAAAGTTTCTTCCGACGGTTCTATTTCATTGGTTTTACAAAAAAGTGCCCTTTTGATTTTGTTATCCAGTTCATGCATTTCCATTAAGCCCAAACTCCTTCCTTTTATTAAAAAGAATATTTATTATCGGCTCCTTAAGTTCGTCTTCATTAAGTACACCATGGAGCTGTATTCTAGCATTATAAAGCCTGGATTTTACAGTTCCCGGAAAGCACCCCAAAACCTTAGAAATTTTCTCAAGGGTCATATCATTAAAGTAATATAGTATGACGACAGTTTTCAATGGTAAACTTAATTGAGCTAAGGCTTCATGTACCATCAGGTTAGTCACACTGGTATCCAATTCAGAATTGAAATCCATGGTTGTGCTTAAGCCTTCCATGTTTTGGTCACCCATGAGGAGAAAGTCATTGTGTTTTTTTACCATCCTCCAACCTGTTCTCACTAGAATCTTATAAAACCAGGCCTCAAAGGCTTCTGGATTTTTAATGGTTGAGATTTTTCGGAAGCATTCGATAAAGGATTCCTGTACGATATCCTCTGCGATTCCTTTTTGGTTGGATATGAGATAAGCAGTTCCTAAAGCCTTCTTTCTGTGCAGGTGATACAGCTCGCTAAAGCTATCCACATCACCCAATTGACATCGTTTAATTAGGTCCGTGTTCTCCATATCATTCCTTCTTCCTTATACTTTAAAAGTTGTCCTCCTATACTAAAGTGTATTGAATATCTTAAATGGTTCACTGATTTTAAAATAATTTTATCCACCCAACGAAATTATACACTAGAACCTCATATCCTGTTTTGACGCATACAGAAAACAGCAGACGCTAAAATGTGCTTCAGAAAGCCTATATTAAAAATACCGGCAAGCTTTTTGAGAATTATGGGAATAGTAATAAAACAATCTTGCCTAGCTTTTTTTAATAGGCGTATATAAATAAAGGAGGATTGATGATGCAAAAAATAAAAGACCGAATCTTTCTTGGCTTTGTTGCAGGGATGGTTGGTGCTATCCCTGGTAGACTTTTAAATAAAGTAGAATTTGAGCTTGGTATTACGGACTCTCGTTATGAAGAAATGGCATCAATGCTTTTCGTAAGCAAAAGAGATGCGCATAAGGTTAAAGGAAAAAGCGTTGGAAAAATAGCTAATAGTTTATTAGCATCAGCAACTGGAGTTACTACCACATATGTTCTTTCAAAGACAGGGCGAGATCATGCAGCGTTGAAGGGTATAGGGATATCATCAATGGCCTGGCTTGGAATCTACGGTTTAAGCACTCAAGCACAAATGCGAAAAAGCAAAAAACCAATAGCTGCACTTTTGAGCTATTTGGACCATGTAATTTTTGGGGCGACGACAGCGACATTGGTATCAACGCTAGGCGATGATTCTCTTTTTCCATCTCATAAAGAAAACCTGAATTTAGAGCACAATGATAACAGAATTAACTTCATTTCATCTCAATGCCAAAGTAATGAACATTATACGGAACGATACATGCAGTGAAAAAAGTAAGCAGGATAGCTATTAACTCCTGCTTACTTTACATAATACCTTTTATATATTCGTTCAAACATAGAATTCATAACGTCACTTTTATCTTTAAAATGATAATAGATCATGGCTTTGTTGACTTTTGCTTTTTCAGCTATCAGATTGACACTTGCACCATTATTGTATTTATATAGATATGTTTAGTATAATGTAAATATGGATATAAAATACAAATATTATAATAACATTGTTTATTCGTGCAAGTACCATAGCACTATACTACTGATCATTCGGGTCCACCACCTACAATGAATATGGGAATTCAATGAAAATTGAGCACCAGTGTTCTGAAGGATGTTGGTGCTATTGTCAATAGCTTTGTGATGGAGGAAAAGTGATGGAAACCAAGTTTATTGAAATACTAGGGGCTAGAGAAAACAATCTAAAAAATGTCAGTCTGAAAATACCCAAAAGAAAGCTAACGATTTTTACTGGGGTTTCAGGGTCGGGAAAATCATCGATTGTTTTTGAAACGATAGCACAAGAAGCAGGCAGAGAGCTAAATGAAACATTCAGTAATTTTGTGCGAACCTTTCTGCCGAAATATGGGCGACCAGATGTTGATTCGATTTCCAACTTATCAACAGCCATTGTCGTTGACCAAAAAAGGCTTGGGGGGAATTCACGCTCAACACTGGGTACAATTACGGACATTAACTCATTATTACGGTTGCTTTTTTCCAGAATGGGTGAACCAAATATTGGCCTATCCTTTAACTTCTCCTTCAATGACCCACATGGCATGTGTCAGACATGTGAAGGCATCGGACAAATCATGACATTGGATATCGAAAAGGCGTTAAATACGGAAAAATCATTAAACGATGGAGCAATTTTACTTCCGGGGTTCGGTGTTGGCACGTGGCAATGGAAAATGTATGCCAATCACGGTTTCTTCGACAATGACAAGAAGATAAAGGACTATACTAAAGAAGAGTATGATAAATTGGTTTACGCAAAACCTGAAAAGATTATGATTAACGTAATGGATGGCGAAATGAATTCCACATATGAGGGACTTATGGAAAGGTTCACTCGCCAAAACATCAAAACAGATAGAGAAAAGTCCCAGGCCAATCAGAAAAAGATTGAAGCCTTTACTTCTATTCAAAAGTGTTGTGATTGCCATGGAAAAAGGTATAACGAAACGGCTCTATCCTCGAAAATACTAGGTTATAACATTTATGATATGACTTCGATGCAAATTGATGAATTGGTCGAGGTATTGAGAAAAATAGATGATAAAGCATTTGCTCCAATTGTGCAAAGCATCATTGAACGGCTGGGGAACTTAATTAATATCGGACTGGATTATTTGAACCTTACAAGAGAGACCTCTACATTGTCGGGCGGAGAATCGCAGCGTGTCAAAATGGTGAAACATTTATCCAGTAGTTTAACGGACGTTATGTATATTTTTGATGAACCAAGCATAGGGCTTCATTCCAGAGATGTTCATAGGCTAAACGAGCTGCTATTAAAAATCAGAGATAAGGGAAATACAGTCATCGTTGTTGAACATGACCCCGATGTTATCAAAATAGCCGACCATATTGTGGATGTAGGCCCAAAAGCAGGCTCTCAAGGCGGAAATATCGTGTTTGAGGGCAGTTTTAACGATTTGAAACAGGCAGATACATTGACCGGAAGGTTTCTAGGGAAAAAGCTTGATCTTAACGAGAACCCTAGGATAAGCGATGAATTTTACGAAACAAAGAAAAGCAGTATTCACAATCTAAAAAATGTGAGCCTGAAAATACCTAAAGGTTTGTTTACGGTGGTTACGGGCGTCGCTGGCTCGGGTAAGAGTACCATAATCAATGAGGTTTTTATAAAAGAATATACCGAAACAGTTGTGATTGACCAAAGCGCTGTAAGTGCTAATATTCGATCCAATTCAGCCACATATACAGGAATCATGGATTTGATTCGCCAGATATTTGCAGATGAAAATAAGGTGAGCGCTGGGCTATTCAGCTACAACTCCGAGGGTGGTTGCCCAAACTGTGGTGGAACGGGATTTGTCGAAACCGACCTCTCATTTATGGATTCAATGAAAACTGTTTGCGAAGATTGTGAGGGAAAACGATATAAAAAGGACGTTTTAGGCTATTTATATGGAGGCAAAAATATTGTCGATATTATGGAAATGAGTATAACAGAAGCAAATGAGTTTTTTGAGCATAAGGACATTATGAAAAAACTGAAAAGTATCATTGATGTAGGGCTTCAATATATGACATTGGGGCAACCGCTGAACACTCTCTCAGGTGGCGAGTGCCAACGTTTGAAGCTTGCGAAGGAATTAAATAAAAAAGGCAACATCTATATTATGGACGAGCCAACAACCGGGCTTCATATGTCGGACATAACAAATATTCTATCGATTATTGACAGGCTTGTAAAAAAGGGAAACACCGTTGTTGTGATTGAGCATAATCTCGATATAATCAGAAGAGCCGACTGGATTATCGACATGGGACCGGACGGTGGAATCCGAGGTGGCGAGATTCTTTATAGCGGGAATCTGATGGGGTTGAGGGAATGTAATAGGTCTATAACTGGAAAATACATTTAACCCTCTTTTTTACAAGTTGAATGAATTTACTCTCCCCTATTAACTTGACCCTTCAAAATATTTTTGAAGGGTCTCTAATCTTCAATGAGTCTGCTTTGTGCCTTGGAGAGCAATCTACCCCCTGTATTTCTTAGCTAATCCTTTTAAGAAATTTCTGGCGTATTTGTCACCACACTCTTTATAATTCTTATGTCCTTCCTTTCTTAGAAGAGCACCTAATTCTCCTTTAGTGATGATAACCCCTGTTTCTGCTAAGATGTCGATCATCTCTTCACTTGTGAGTGATAGCGCTATTTTCAATTTCTTAAGCAAAATATTATTAGGTTTTTCATTATTCTTAAGTGCTTGTCTTTCAGGTTGTCCTGGTTTTGCCTCTTGCTTCCCTCTTTTGAAGATAATTAAACCATCTAAAAAGGACTCTAGCATACTGTTCTTGCACTTGATATTCTCTTCCTGATCATCTATTTCGTCATGATCATCAACCTCATTATTGTAGCGGTAAGTTTCTTTTGATTTTATGAGCAACTTTTTCACGATTTCTTCTGTTACTTCAGTGTCACCAAGTTTAAATATCTCTACCATATCCCTATCCCTTATATCTAACGCATATCTTAATCGAATCAATATATCATTATTATCCATCGATAATCCTCCTGAATTTTCTTAAATGATACTTCCAGTATAGCATGAATAGTCTAGAACCCACGACTTATACCCTTTACTGCTCTTTCACCGACCCATCGCGATACGCTTCCAGAAGACTCTTCAACATAATAATCTCTGCTTTGAGCCCCAACCCAATGTCCGTATCCCCCACCATCATGCGAGCTTGGTCTTTCTCGATGAATACACTGATCGGTAATATGTCCAAGTCCTCACGAATGGCGCGCTCTTTGGATTCGAAGGGCTTGTGGGACACCAAGTGCATCCCCTGGGAATTGAAGATGAGAGTGTAACCGGCAATTCCCGTCTCTTTCTGATAGGCTTTGGCAAACCCGCCATCGATGGTGATGAGCTTAGCGTTGGCTCTGATTGGCACCTCACCCGCAGCGGCCTTAACGGGCACATGACCATTGATGATGTGACTGGTAGCTGCATTCAGACCGAACTCACCCAGAATACGCACACATACCGACTCGTGGTCACGCAATGTATAATAGGCGTTTTTCACTTCTTTGTGCGTCTCTTTTTCAGCGATAAAATACCGCTCGAAGGTGGCCATTTTGCTCTTGCCGAACAAGGGTGACTTTGCACCACACCATAAATACCACACCACATCCAGTGCATGCGCCTTCTCCTGATAATCCTGGGCGTAATATGCCTTTCTGACCATTTCATCGAAGGCATCCATCAGTGCCTTTCCTCTGAGCGTTCGACCACACAACTCAAAGTCCTGAAAATCACCCTTCTCCGTCAGTGGTATACACGCGTGATAGAGCAGGTTGCCATTGTAGACCTTGTACATACTGCCCTTATCAATCAAAAACCTCGCATGCTTCTGCAGATCCGTGGAATGCTGAACCGACGCCTTGAGCTTGTCCACCACATTCTGTTCATCCTTCGTGAGCTCATAGGGGTGCTGTGGATCAACCGTAGGAAAATCTGCATCTATCAGCTGGTATATGTGCCCGTTGAGGGTGACAGTACCCAACCGGAAGTCAATCCGATGCAGAAACTGTCGATCACCCAGTTGTAGTTCTGGGCGCCGCATAATCAACTGTCCCTCTAATTTCATCTGGATCACCGCAATGGCCTTTTGCATCCGTGACAACAAATCCAGGTCCTTTTCTCGCAGATTGGTCTGTTTGACTTTCACTTGAAATGTCGGTGCATATTTTCCCGGATAATGGTCGAGCGCGAGACGCACTAGTGGCGTGAGGTTCAAGCCGTAACCTTCCTCAATCGTCTCCAAATTCGCATAGCGAAGCGACACTCGCAGCGCGTCTGCCATACACACTTCAGAACCACAAGCAGCGCCAATCCATAGAACATCGTGATTGCCCCATTGGATGTCCACCGAATGATGCCTAATGAGTGTATCCATCACTTGATGCGCCCCATAACCGCGGTCGTAAATATCACCAACAATGTGAAGATGATCCACCACCAACTTGCGAATCAATTCCGCTAGCACAACGATAAAATCATCGGTGCGGTCAATCGCGAGTATGCTGTCAATAATTCCTTGATAATAGCCCTGTTTCATGACGCTATGCTCATTTTCGTACAAAAGTTCCTCGATGATGTACTGAAAATGCGGCGGTATTGCTTTCCTCACCTTGGAGTGCGTATATTTATAAGCCGATTGCCTGCATAAGCGGATCAGGCGTATCATAACGATCTCGTACCATTCCAGCAGCGCACTGTCCTTTGAATTCTGCGAGGCGTGCTCCCCGGTTTCATCTTCGTGGTATTGTGTTATCGCACTTTTTTGCAGGGCGATTTTCTCCTGGGGATAGTAAACCAATGTCGCAAGTTCCTTTTTCTGCGCATCTGTCAAGGTATCACCAAACGTATCGTCAATCTTTCGCTTGACTACTCCAGAGGCGTTTCGCATCACATGGTCAAAGGCCTCGTGCTCGCCATGAATATCGGCCAGAAAATGCTCTGTGCCCTTAGGCAGATCAATGATGGCGCTTAAATTGACAATTTCTGTACTCACAGCGTCTACCGTAGGGTACTGTTTAGAGAGTAGTTTCAAGTAGTTCAAATCATACAATATGGGTTCACCTCAATACTATATTAATTGTGCTTCTTTCACTTTGCAAACTCTCCTCAGTTGAATCCTGTTTCCATAGAATTCTTTAACTGTTGCAACAGGCTGCCTAAATTGGTGGCCTGTTGCTTTTAGTCGCAGCCATGAAACGACTAGGCATTGTTCCAGTTGAATTGCCTAAATTAATTCTTTTTAATTAAATTTTAAGAATTTCCTAAGATTTATGCTTACTTAATTTTAAGAATTAAACCTTATAATGCAGTTATCACATACCAAATGCCCTTTGATTTAACGTAAGGATTACTCGTAACATAGACAGTACGGTTTCTATTTCTTCTAGGTGTGGACTTCTGAGTTCGTTAACAAATTGTGAGATGGGGGCTTAAAGTTGAAGCAGATAAGGATTCTTGTATTCTCTGCAGCTTATGGAAACGGACATTTGCGGGCAGCTGAAGCAGTTATTGAAGGAATACGTATTAAAGAACCTTCGGCCATTGTAACTCATTTAGATTTCGGTGATTTTCTGAGTAAGCGATTCAACAGCATTGTTAAAAAACTTTACATTGAGTTGATCAAACGTTCCCCGAAACTATGGGGAAAATTTTATTATCAAACCACTAAACTACACCCTCAGTCTAGAATTCAGCGTTTTCTGAAGCAATTGGGGCGAACTAATTTGCTTAAATATATTCAGGAATTTAAACCAGATCTTATTGTCTGCACTTATCCTACTATTTCTTCAACTTTGGCTCAACTGAGATTAGAACACATTCTTCAGGTCCCGGTGATTACCGTAATTACAGATTACACGGTTCACAGTCATTGGGTCCATCCGGGTGTGGATCGCTACATTGTGGCTTGTGAGGAAGTTAAGAAGACGTTAGTGTCGGAGGGAATCTTTGCTCAACGGATCCATGTGACAGGGATCCCGATTAGTCCAAAATTCGAAGGGAAGATGGACCGAGAGTTGATCATCTCTAAATTAGGCATCAAACCAGATCTGCCAACCTTTCTCATTATGGGAGCGTACGGAAGTTTGGAAAGTACAAAACGAATTTGTAAGAATCTCACAGATTCTCGAGTTCCGGTACAGTCGATTATTGTTTGTGGGAATAATGAAAAATTGTATCACTCGTTGCGAACATTGATCACGTATGCCCCTTACCCTATGGTTCGGTTAGGGTATGTAGATAACATGGAGGAACTGATGTCAGTTTCCGATCTTATCATAACGAAGGCGGGCGGTTTAACGGTTACTGAGGCGCTAACAAAGCACTTGCCGCTTGTGATTTATAAACCCATACCAGGTCAGGAAGAAGAAAATGCACACTTTGTGCAACGA
>Ga0074193_1003859_pt1 | contig 10208 bp, 15 predicted proteins | sample EPASupsiteHSE605_FD_64523 | JGI IMG/M metagenome (GOLD analysis project Ga0074193, IMG submission 64523) | Bioremediated contaminated groundwater from EPA Superfund site, New Mexico - Sample HSE6-05 | ecosystem: Environmental > Aquatic > Deep subsurface > Groundwater > Contaminated ...
TCTCGCCGGCGGCGACGCGCTCTTTCATCTGCCAGACCAGGTTACGCATGAGCCGGGACACGTTGACCGGGTAGGCCGGGGCGGCGCCTTCGGCCTTGAAGTTCTTAACGAGCCAGTCTTTCTTCTGGTCGTGGATCAGTTCGTCGTAGTGGCGGATGCCGGCCTTCCGGAGGCGTTCTGCGAGTGATGGGGGCATAGTTTTTTAAGGTATATAAGCAATAATACGCAAGCGCTCAATATTAATCAGAACCACCGAGTTGTACAAATCCATTTTTCGACTTATCCCAATGATACATCGATCCACCCTTTTCAGGATAAGTAAAAGCTATGGCGTCGTTCTTCAGCAGAACTTCCCTGGATTTCATATTGGTTCCGTCATCAGAATAAGTATCCGACACTTTCTCTCCCGCACGCACTAGCGATAGGTACACTGGGGACGGTTTATTCAGACCTGTTTCCTCGACCACAAACACTTGGTAAGTAGTTGTTCCCTGTGATAAAACCGCTAATATTTTCAGCGGGCTGCCGCTGCTCGCCCCTAGAACGGCGGCATCGATTTTTTCATCCCCATCGAAGTCCCCAAAGACGGCAGAGTATTCCTCCCTGGATGTCCAACGGCTTTGCGGATAACGCTTCAGGTCTTCGTCAAAATCTTCCAGTTCAAGAATTGCAAAAGTCGGGTCATAGCGTTTCATCGCTTTCTTCATACCAGATGGCAAGAATACCTGGTAGTCACACTTCACATATTGTTTGGTATACATGGCGCGGTACGCGGCATCATCCATGGCACCAGCCTGACGATTAAAGACGGGCAACAAGAGAAATGACGCTGCCAATAAATATTTATTCATTAGAAACCCCCAAACCCGGCGATCGATTCACGGAAACAGTATATAACCAAATGTGGCTATTTAACAACCTTTTTAGGCTGAAACGGGCTAACGGCGCGTTTCAGGGGGCATTTTATGAGTCGTGAGAATTGCTCAAATCATGCCCGATTATTGGTACTCGCTTTAGGGCTTCCGGGGGACTTATCCATTCAATTTTTGCCGCCACGCCGCCTAATCGCCCGTTTCAGTCGGTCTTCTTCTCTTTGGTCGTCCAGAAGCCCTTGAAGATGTAGCCGACTTTGAAGCCCAGGGCCGGCTTGAGCGTCCCGGCTCCGCCGCCCACGTTGTCCAGATCGATATCGGTAAGCCTGTAATAAATATCAAAGGTCAGCCCCGTCGGAGTATCGGCGTATTCCTCGGTTGTGTAAAGCAGCCCTGCAGAAATAACCGGAGCGGCGTAGAACGTTGTATCAGACAAGCCCAGGTCGGCGAAGGCTGAGGCGGTAAGGCGCAAAGGCTTTCCCTGGACTTTCGGGGCTATGTATTCCATGCCAGCCAGAAGTTCCCAAAGATAGAAAGTGTTTCGGCCTGTGTTCGGGTTGTCTACCTTGATGCTCTGGAACTGCAGGCCGCCGGTCTTGGCGAACGTTTCATGGCCGACAGCCCGGAAACCGAAACCCCATGGCTTAACGCTCAGGGTGTCGCCGCCGCCCGACAAATGCAGGTCCTGGGACGTTGGCAGGATAAAATAATACTCGTTGGCGGAAACCCATTTATAAATGGGCTTGGCGTCTGCAGCGCGCGCCTGGGATAACCCGGCCGACAGCAGAACAAACAACATTAATGCGTATCTATTCCTCATACTCCCCCGACTGACTTATTTTACAGTGAAGACTATTTTCAACTTGCCGCCGGCGGCGGCCGCCCGGTACGGCCTGGGGCCGGCATTGATGTAATCCGCGAAGATTTTTGCGGTGGCGGCCGCGGTTTGGCCGGGCTTTAGCAAAGTTGCGATATTCCAGCCCGCGACATGGTCTATTGTACCGTCAGGGCGCATATAGCGGAATATGGAAAGCCATAGGTCGCAAGTTCCTTCCAGCCCGGCTGCCGGTATGTGCCCGGTGGCTATGCCGGAGATCTCCGCGCGGCCGGGGATGCCGCCTACTGTTACTTTGGCGGCGGTGACTTTAATCTTCTGGGTTTTATCGTATGCGGCGGCGTCCAGGGTGGCTCCTTTTGCGAGCTCGACCTCGGGATTATATACTTTGGCCTTCTTTTTCATAACACCTTATTATCTGCGGCCGCCGGGAGGGCTATTGGACAGTATATTTTGCGGATATGATCGGGCCTGGGCCGGATATTGTTAATTCTTCCTGTTTAATTATTTGATTATCCCATTTCACCACTATCTCGTCCGAATCCGGTCCCAGGGCCGTTACGCCGCAATTGTCAGTATCGGGTACATCTATTTTAACAGGGGCATCCCATTTAAAACCGTCATTGCTCATTACTTCAAGACGGTGCCGTTTAATATCTGTTACATCTTTCTCAACAATCACCTCAACCTCCACTTGCCCGGCTCTTTGTTGGATTTTTACTGTTGGCATTATTCCCCCCTGTCTTATGATTACAATGTCGCCAGGTCGAAATATACTGCGCCGCCTGGCGACCAGAACAAAATAGATATTCCTAATTCTGTTATTTCACTTTAGGTGTTTTTGGTTGCTTTTGATCTGTTCCAGAAACCACCTGGAATTTATGCGGCTCGGAAGTAAAAGTTTGGCCGTCTTTCGCCTGTGCTTTAACCACAGCCTGGTAGCGGCCGGCCGCGTAGTCCGCCCAGTCGTACCACCAGTAGCCGACGGAATTCCGGCAGGGCTGCCAGGGGCCCTCGTTTAACGAGAGCTCCACCCGCTCGATAGCGCCCACTGCGCCGATGCGGAACGTGTAGCGCGGCGCGGTGATCTTTTCGCCTTGTTGCGGATGATCCAATACGGCGCGGACCTCGTTGGTCTTTACTACGGGACCGAGCTTCTGTCCCACTACTTTCTTTTTGCTTATTGCACCTATCAATTTAGCTATTCCCATGTTTTGTGCCCCCTTAATGCCCGCTGGTTTTAAGCTTCCCGTCCTCTGCTATCCCATCGAATCCGCAAACCGTATAATTGAACGATCCAGCCGGGCCGGCTATTTCTTTTAGTCGTTCTTCCAGCCCGTCCGTAGTAAATTCAGATCTGAAAAGAAGAATATATACATGGTCCCTCTGATCCTGAATACTGAAAGTCCCCAGTTTCTTGATGGCATCGAAAATTGCCAGTTGCGCAAGCACACTGGATTTATCAATGAATTTAATGGACACTATGTAACGGGACATGTTCAAGGTTCCTGTTTTCCCTCTTTAATGGACGGCCGGGTTTTAAGAAGCGTGTGCAGAAGGGCGGCCAGGACCTGGGATTTCACAGGCTTTTCCAGGAAATCCCTCACATTCGGTTCCTGTTTCAGCATTTCCGAAGTGGAGCGGTCGAGGTTGCGGCTGGACACTACCACTATGGGGATATTTAAGGTGTCGCCTTCCTGAAGTTCGCGCAGGATTTCCCAGCCGCCGAACTTCGGCAGCATCAGGTCGAGCAGTATCAGCTGCGGGTGCAGCATACGGGCCTTATCGAGGGCCTCTTTCCCGTCGGACGCTTTTTCGGTTTTAAAGCCCTCTCTGCGGACAATGTAATAAAGCAGGTCCCATACTGATTCATCATCTTCAACAATGAGTATTAGTTTTTCTTCTGGGTTCCCGAAGCCGGGGAGGTCTTTTTCGTCAGTTGCCATCGGTGGTAGTCGTCCTGGTGACTTTTATTTCTATTTCTCTTGAATCGGTTTCGTCTTTTGAAACGGCTTTAACAGGCAGGTCCATGCCGCCGTCGGGGAAGGCAAAGCGCATGGAGAAAGTGCCGTCGGGATTAAGGTGCACCTTGCGCCCGGACACGGTGACGAAGGCGTCCGGTTCGGTGGCGCCGTAAAGGATCAGCTCGCAGTCGGCGACCAGCCAGAACTTCTTTTGTTCCGGTTTCTGCAGGGACTGCGAGGACATGGAGCCGACGCCCCAGGAAGAGGCGCGGGAGAACACGGAGCGCAGCATTTCCCAGCGCTGCGCGAGGGACTTGGCCACCTCGCCGGAGCCTTTGCCGATGTATTCCACGCCCGAGAGCTGCAGGAGTTTGTCGAAGTCCGCGGTGACGGCCATCCATTTTTCATCCGTTACGTCGGAGACGTGGCCCGCCGGCAGGTTTACGGTGTTGGTTTTAACCAGGCTGACAAAAGTCCCGTCCGGCAGCGCCAGGCCCACTTCGCAGTAGTAGGCGCCGCCGCTTTCCTGGACGTTGACGTACCAGTTTTTAGCGTCGTGCATTACTGGGATATCGAAATATTTACCGGCGCCGTCGTCGGAGGCCGCTGCGTGGACGCGGATAACCTGGCGGCCTTTCTGGAAAATGTCCGCGCCGTGGACGCGGCAGGCTTCTTGTTTGGAATTTCCGGTTATTTCCCAATAGATGAACATCCAGTTGGGATCCCTGGGGAGAAGGATGGCCTCGGTGCTGCCGTAGCCTTCGGGCAAAGACTTATAGTCGGAAGGCGGGGAGGCGTTCTCTTTGTTTATGCGGCCGGATGAGGTCATGCGCTGCTCCCTCGGGATAAACGGTTCGGGCGTTTATTTATGGCGGTTCCCGGACAGGCGGCGCGGCCTGCGGGGGAACAGGTTCCCCGGCTTAAGCCGCGGGAACGGGGCTGGAATTTACAGATGACTTACAATGAATACCTGATGCTTTGCCTACCCGCTTTCATTCTAACAGATTAACCGTCCGATTGCACTGAAAAGATGGGGCGCAGTGTTTTCTCTATGGTTGCGGGCAGCTCATACAAGCCCACCTGCCCTTTCACAATGAAAGTGTTAGCCCGGCATTGTTCATAAGCGATGATTTCCACGCCCGGATCTGAACTGAATATTATTATGGGGATCTTTTTAAGGTTTTTATTCGCTTTTATGGCTGAGCAGATACAAACGGCGTCGCCGTCGGGCAGATGAAAATCCGATAAGATACAATCCGGCTTGACGATCTCCGCCAGTCTGACGCCGTCGGCGCAGGTGGCGGCAATATGAACATTGTAACCCGCGCCGCATAATATCCGCCTGAGCAGGTTGTGCCAGGCTGTGTCATCTTCGATGATAAGTATTGTCTGTGCCATAATGCCTCTTGTGATTTCCCGGGGATTTTGCGGATACCGGGAAACAGATAAGGGGGCCGGGCTGCTTCGGCACGCGGGGTGCCGGGGGTTGGGTTAGGGTTGGGGATAAGCAGCCCGGCCCGCAATTTAAGACGGAAGAATAATTATTGTTTTCCACTGTGCGGCCTTGCCCCCTTAGGTGTAGTATAACAGACGGCATTTTCTATGTCAATGCTGAAAGCACGTTATTGTAGCGTGCTATTGGGGCGTAGACCGTAGCGGGTAGAGGTTATACAATTTTAACTATGAACATCAGTGATTATCGCTCAATTATAGGGAAGAAAGTACTTCAGGAACGCCTGAAGCGCGGCTGGACGCAGGAAGAGCTGGCCGAGAAAATAGACATGAACCCGTCTTTTGTGGGCCAGATCGAACGGGGCTTTAAAGCCGCCAGCTTTGAGACCCTGGACCGCTTAAGCCTGGTCTTCGGGATGAAACTGGTTGATTTTTTAAAGGAAAGCGACGACAGGAAGCCCTACGGCGAACCGCAGGCCATGGAGCGCAAGGTGGTGAGTCTGCTTAAAGGGTACACGCTCTGTGAGCAGAAAGCTTTATACCAGTCCATGAAGTATATACTGCGGCAGAACCGGAAGCTGACTAAATAATCTGAATTCCCCACAAAAGCCGGACCGGGCAACGCTCGGTCCGGCCGCCGGCGTTAGTTTATTTTACGATAAAGATTATTTTTATTGTGGCGGCGTTTCTGCCGCCCTCGGCCGCTGCCCGGTATGGCCTGGTACCGGCGTTGATACAAGCGGCGAAGGCTTCTGCCGAGGCAGCGGGCAGCTGGCCGGCCGCAAGCGGGAGCATTATGTTCCAGCCGGCGACGTGGTCGGTTGTGCCGTCGGGGCGCATGTAGCGGAAAATTGAAAGCCAGATCCCCAGGCAGCCGTTTATACTGGCATCTTGCCTGCCGGTGGCTGTTCCGGAGATCTCTACGCGGCCGGGGATGCCGCCGACCGTTACTTTTGAGGCAATGACTTTAATTTTTTGGGTTTTGTCGTATGAGGCGGCGTCCAGGGTTGCGCCCTTCGCGAGTTCGATCTCGGGGTTATATACGCCCTTTCTTTTTTTCTTCACGGCCCCCCCTTCTTTTACTAACTGACTTTTTCCGGCAAGGCCACTGGTTCAAGCCGGGCGGTTAAAAGATAGTCAGTAAGACCTTCCTCGATATTTAAAACGATCCCCCGGCCATCGGTCGTTTTCTGGTTTTGCATGGACTTTAAAGCTTTCAGGAATATCCGGCGGCGCTGAGATTTATACTTATGCCAGGGCGCTGCCGGCAGCGCCAGGTCTTTGATTAAGTCTCCTAAAGATTTTGAATACGTCTCGCCGTCTAAACTAAAAAGGATGGGCTCCAGGTACAGCCTTATCAGGAAGCCCAGTTCGCTTTGGATATGGGCTAACTGTTTAGGCCGGGTAACCGCGCGCCGGCTGAGCAGCTGAGAGCTGAGCTGCGTTGAAAACTCGACTTTCAGGATCGTTTCCATCTGCCCATGCTTCATTCCTTCCGCAAGTTCGACACTATGCAGAAGCGAAAAGCCCCGGTTAATGGCGTTTTTTAAACCCACGGACGCCATGTCCAGGTAATACGCCATGTTCTTTAAGTTCCATACTTTATTTGTAAGCTGGACCAGATCGCGGCCGCCGAAATTGGTACGGCCCAAAAGCCGGGCCAGCTCACGGATTGAAACAAGGCAGAAGCAAACAACGGCGTTTGAATCGGAATAGGTATGATAGGGGCAGCCCTGCTGCGCCCAGATGTTTTCCAAAGCCGCCAGGATCCGGCCGTGCTCGACCGTAGGGATCCCTAATTCTTCGCCTTTCGGTTTAGCCCGGCCCCGGATCATGGGAATAACCGTAACTTCACCATCCGCTGTCCGGAACTTAGCCTGGACAACATCGGACTTGGCTTTGTTGGTGGAAAGCGTAAAAAAATTAGAGCTCATAAAAGTAGCCCAGGGAATTATTTCTTTACTGTACGGGACTTCCATCTCTTTCTTTACCGCTTCCCCCCCAGTTGGTAAAGGCGCCAGGTTGGTAAACAAAGCTATCTGGTTTTCTTCAAAGTAGGTCTTTAACTTTTTAGGGATGGCAGGCGGCGGTTGTTTGGTCTTCTCCGCTTCATGGGCTTTGAGTTTGGCCTTTAAGAGTGTGGTCAGGTACTTCCGCGGTTCGCGGATGTTCTTGGTGTGCATCTGAAACTTCATTTCGCCGAATTCTTCGGCAACAATGTTTTCACCTAAAAGGCGGACCGCTTTTTCCCAAAAAGCCCGGCTTTTAGTGTCCCCGGTGAGCTGGATTATGTCTTCTATTATGTAGCTTTCCATGAATTTCCCACCTAGTTTTAAAAAATCGTTCGCAACGATTCTAATCGTTTATTCTTAAGAGATTCTTAACGTTATTCTAAGGCCCTGTTTTTCATTGGGGAGCATTTGTCCCAAAGCCCATACCATTTTGTCTCAAAGCCCATAGCTTTTGTCCCGCAGCCCATAGCTTTCTACTGCTTTTTGTCCCAAAGCCCATGCCTTTGTCACCGATAACACATGGCTTTTGGCCGATTGTTGATAACTTTTTCCTACCATACGCTGCCAAGGCTGCTTTATCCGCTGATCCGTGGCCTCCTGGAGGCTGCTGTGGGCTTTAAAACACTATAAGCGCCCTTTGCCCCCCTATGCTTTAAAAAACGCCCGGCCAGACCACGGCTACCAGGATATACGGAATACTGTATATCCGTATATCTAGCGCGCGGTGTGTTTATAAAGAATGCTGCCTTCTTTCTTGTTCTTGAAGTCCTCGAACAAGGTGTTTAAAGCCAGGGTGACGATTTCGCTTTTATCCAGCATACGGCGCTTCATCTGGAGCTCAAGGTAAATATCCGTAAGCTTTTCCGCTGTTTCGGCCGGCAGGGTAAAAAGCAGTTTCTTTTTACGCGCGACCGGAGCCGGCTTATGCGCGAAGAAGGTGTTTACCCCCCCGCCCGGAGCCGGCGCCGCTTCAGCCTTGCCTTTGCCGATAAGTGAGACTCTTTTCATATTAGCTCCTTGGCTACCGCTTTATACGCTTCCGCGCCTGATGCTGCCGGCATGAGCTGGATAAGGGCTTTGCCGGCTGTAACCGCATCCGGGAATTTTATGGTCCGCGGGATTACGGTTTTGAAGATGTTTTTATAAAGGTTGTGCGCCTCTGTTAAAACCTCGTTGGCGTGAAGCGTGCCTTTACTGAACATCGTGATAAGGTATTTGCAGTGGATCTTCGGGTTGGTGTTTTTCTTGACCAGGTCTACCAGATCGTTATGTTTCTGCAGGGCCCGGAGCGCCAGGTACTCGGCCTGAACGGGAACCAGGACCAAGTCCGAGGCGGTCAAGGCGTTGATGGTCAGGTTGCCGAGCGCTGGCGGACAGTCGATAATGATGAAATCGTAATGCGGCAATTTCTGGAGCGCGTGTTTTAGTTTAAATTCCCTGGACAAGGTTGTTTGCAGCTCGACTTCAAAAGCCGAGAGATCGATGTTGGACGGAATTAATGAAACTTTATCTATGGATGTTGTCTGGACGACCAGCGAGAGCGGTTTGTCGTTGACCAGACAGGTGTAGATGTTCTCCTGAAAGGAGTCGGGGTTGAGGCCGGTGGAGATGGTAAGGCTGGCCTGCGGGTCGAGGTCGACCAGGAGAACGCTTTTCTTGAGAGTGGCCAGGGAAGCTGCGAGATTCAGGGCGGTGGTGGTTTTGCCGACGCCGCCTTTGTGGTTTGAGATCGCGATTATCAAGTGGCCCCCTTAAAAAACCCTGTATATCCGTATATGCGGATATCTAAATATACCGGATATCCGCGGCTGCTGTCAAGAAAACTCTTTGCCATAGTTAAAAACGTTTCTTAAAATCCGCGCAGGCGTCTTCCGGGGAGACGTTTAAATAAATTTCCGTAGTCGCCAAATGGTCGTGACCTAAAAACATTTGAAGGTAGCGGGTACTTAAACCTTTCTTGACGCAGGCGGCGGCGAAGGTGTGGCGCAGGACGTGGGGGGAAACCTTTTGGGTGATGCCGGCGCGGTTAGAGACCCGCCGGACGATCTTCTGGATGCCGCGGGCGGTGTAGCCGAAGGTGTCGTTAAGGGAAAAGTAATTGGAGAGGACGGTGAAGGCTCTTTCGGTTAGCGGGACGATGCGGCGTTTTGTTTTCTTGCCGAACGGGCCGCCCTTGCCGTAGACCAGGAGCCGGTGGTCCTGCCAGAGGATGTTCTCTTTGGTGAGGCCGGCCAACTCCGAGACGCGCAGGCCGGTATCGAGCAGCGTTGAGATAACCACTTTCTCGATTCCGGAGCGGCAGGCGTTAGCCAGGCGGTCGGCGTTTGCGTTGGTGAGGGGTTCGCGCTTGTATTGGTATGTGGCCATAGTTCGTATATTACAAAATATGCGAACTATGGGCGCAATGTGTAAAAGGTCGTCCGACGGGAGCGTTACAGGATTGAAGGGGAGAGTTCGCTTTTATGGGTCGAAGGCGAACAGGGCGCCAGCGGCGGGGGGGGGGATATCGGTATATTCATATATACGGATATCCGGGGCCCTGGGCGGGACAAGGCAGCCGCCGCCCCGGCTACGCCAGGGCTTTGGCGACTGCGGCCATAAACACTTCCACTTTGAAGGGCTTTTCGAAGTATGTTTCCGGGAGCTGCTCCGGTGTGAGCTCCGCGACGGAGCCCGTCACGAGCAGGCTCCTGGCGCCTGTTTTCTTTTTCTCAAAGAGCCTTATCAGCTCGGTGCCCAGGCCGTCACCGAGCAGCAGGTCCGTTATCAGCAGGTCGTAGTTGCCGGAGTTTATAAGCCGCGCGGCCTCGGCGAAGCCTGAAGCCTGCGAGATCAGGTAATCCGTCCCGGTAAATATGCGCGTGTAAATATTAAGCATGGCCTTGTCATCGTCGGCCACAAGTATACTTCTGGGCATCCTGGCTCCCCTTACCCCGGCGGATACCCTCACCCGCTGCACAGCCCCCCGGCTACCCTGAAAGTGTAACATAAGTTGTATATAACCGGTAGAGGCATACGGCCCACGCGGTGGTGGGCCGTAAAACCTATTGATGCGCGTCAATGCCGCCGGCGC
>Ga0074193_1003860_pt1 | contig 10206 bp, 11 predicted proteins | sample EPASupsiteHSE605_FD_64523 | JGI IMG/M metagenome (GOLD analysis project Ga0074193, IMG submission 64523) | Bioremediated contaminated groundwater from EPA Superfund site, New Mexico - Sample HSE6-05 | ecosystem: Environmental > Aquatic > Deep subsurface > Groundwater > Contaminated ...
CTTTTCCGGCATATTTGAATTCACCAGCCATGAATACGCGTTCGTTCGGAATAAAAACATTGTCAAACATCAGGTAAGCCTGCGTAATTCCGGTTTCCATGGTATCCCAGCCGTCTTTGTAATCGCGATCGTCGCTTGGACGTGTGGTTTCAACAATGGTCAGTCCGTCAATATCGCGCGGAACAACGAATGATACAGCAAATTCGGCATCGGTATCTTTATAGCCGGAACCCGGCAGAATAAAAATTTCTTCGGAAGCGGCCACACCACAGATCATCAGCTTGGCACCACGGACAACAATGCCATCGGCGCGTTTTTCAACAATACGAACGTTGAGATCAGGATCGGCCTGCTGACTGGGTTTCAGCGTACGGTTGCCTTTGGCATCGGTGAGTGCGCCGGCGCAAACAGTACCTTTTTCTTCAGCATTCAGAATCCATTTTTCGAGACGTTTCTGATAATCGGTGCCAAATTCCTTGTCAATATCATTGGTTACAGCCCACATCACATTTTGCGAATTCCAGCCAACGCAGCAGCCACCCGTACAAGAGCCGGTGAAATGATACATTTCGCGTTTCAGTTTTGCATTGTTCATAATGTCATCGAGCGATTTCATCATGCCATTGAAGCGCAGAATTTCATTTCCGGTGAAATATGATTTTGCAGTGAAAAGGTTTTTGTATTTTTCATCGTGCGCAGCATCGAAGGCTCTTGCATGGCTTTCAACCACCCGGCGTGTTGCCGCATGTGTGGTTACATCGGTGATTTGCTCACCATTCTTGTAAATATTCGGTTTCAGCGCTTTCAGAGCTGCCAGATATTGTTCCCTTGTTCTGATCATAACAAAAATGCTTTTAATTAAATGTGGGGGCTAAATTAGTAAAAAAGTTTTACATAGCATGAGGCATGCGGCGGGCGGCAGAGAGCACAACGCACAACGCACAACGCATAGGGCATGCGGCTAGAGCACAACGCACAACGCATGATGCTTCTGGTAGGCGGTTGGGTGTAGTCTTTTTAAACGGAGTTGTGGGGTTGAGTCTCCCGACTCAACCCCCAGGAATTACTTTTTCAGACTACACCCAACCGCAGAGCACAACGCATGATGCTTCTGGTAGCTACGCTCTCACACTCATTCTCGCTCTGTATTTGGCATAGGGCATGCGGCGCAAGGCACAACGCTCAACGTCCCGCCTTCGTCGGGATAAACTCCGGGCACAACGCTGCGTGAGTAGAAAGTTTAAAAGTTCATCAAGTGTAAATGCGACGTTGGTAGCATATGGCACAGAGCACATCCCGACCGATCATTGAGCGTGTCGAAATGCGGTCGGGACTTGCAGTACTGACGCTTTCGGTCAGCACTTTCAGCCGCGCAGATCTCAACACAACGCCTGTCGCCTGACGCCTGATGCACAACGAACAACGCAAAGAGTGTTATGATCTAAACCTGAAAATTAGTCTTTGACCAAAAATTTTAAAGTCAGACAGATTTCACTCATCCATGGGATGACCTTCGAATGGGAGTTTTTCAATGTTCAACTGAACCATCACATAATCCTCATACATTTTTTGTTTGAAATCGAACCATTGCTGACGATAGTCTGATTCATCGATTTCGTCTTTAAAACTGGCGAATGGACTTTTGCGGCCAAGAATCTTAATAAGGTTTTGCTGAAGGTTTTCATCCGGAATTTCATCAATGAATTTCTCCATTATTTTGAATGATTCCCATGATTGCATCGGTTCAATAACGAGACTATTCCATTCTTCAGTAACTTTAATATAATGCTCTTCCCAAAGTTCTGTATCGTCTAACCGATCCATATCAGGAATGAAATCCATTTCCAAAGTTTCGCGGTTGATATATGCATTCAATCCGCAGTCAAGCATTTGGGCAATTTCCTTGATTTGTGCTGAAGTGATTTTCATGGCTGGTTTTATCAGTTGTTATTAAATGTGAAAGTCTTGTTTACACAAATATTGAAAGTGCAATTCACCGCGCGAATTCCAACCCTTTAAGCTTGTTCCATGCGCCACGGGTGAAGTCGGGAACACGCACAGGCATTGAATTATTCAGTACCGATTTTTCGGAAAGCTCAATAATACAGGACCATTCGGCAGCATCGTATACGTCTTCGTCGAGAGGGAGACCGTTGCGCAGACAATAAATGAGGCGATAATCCATAATAAAGTCCATACCACCGTGACCGCCCACCTGGCGCGCTTTTTCACCGATTTCTTCCGAGAAAGGATGTTCATACAATTTCATCAATGAATCCTGTTTTTGCTGTGAGAGAAATTGATGTGCGTTGGGTTCGAGTGCGATTTTTTCTTCGGGATATTTCACTGCAAAACCTTTGGTGCCGCTGATCATGTGAATGCGGTCATATGGCCGCGGGCTGGTGATATCGTGCTGCACCAGTATTGTTTTTCCTTTTGCGGTATGGATGAGTGTGGTGTTCATATCACCCAATTTATAAGGTGTCTGGCCATATGTGGAGTTTTCTCCGAATTTTTCTTTGGCATATTCGCTCATGCCAAACTGGCTTGTGGACATCGATACCAGATAGTCGAGCTTGTCGCCGCGATGAATATTCAGAATCTGACAAACCGGTCCAAGACCGTGTGTGGGGTAGGGATTACCTGTATGATCGGTATTGTATTTCAACCGCCACATATCCCAATAGCCGTTCAGTGTATCGAACTGAAGCCAGCGCAGGTCGTGAATATAGGCACATTCAGCGTGAACGACTTCGCCGAAAACGCCTTTCTGAGCCATGTTCAGCGTTGCCATTTCGAAAAAGTCGTAACAGCAGTTTTCGAGCATCATGCAATGACGGCGTGTTTTTTCGGCGGTATTCACCAGTTGCCAGCATTCGTCAATGGTCATGGCTGCAGGCACTTCAATGGCTGCATGTTTTCCATGTTCCATGGCATAAACTGCAATGGGCGTGTGTAATGACCAATGAGTGCAGATATATACCAGATCAACATCGTTTCGTTCGCATACTTTTTTCCAGTCTTCGGTGCCGCTGTACGTCGCAGCAGCAGGCTTTCCTGACTCGCTCAGAATTTTCTGACAGGAATCAATTTTTGAAGGAACCACATCGCACAAGGCGACGACTTTTACACCTTCGAGATACATAAAGCGGCGTACAGCCTCGTATCCACGCATTCCAAGACCAATAAATGCCACGCGCACCGTATCGATGGGTGCACAGCGAAGCTGCAAAACATCGGTTTGACCTTTGTCCCTTTTGGGAACAGGAAATTCAAAAATACTGGATTTCTGCGCTTCAACACACACAAAAGCCAATAAAAACAGTAAACTAATGAGTACTTTTTTCATGAGAGTGGGGGGATTTGGAATGCAAATATAATAAATGCTCAACGCATAACGCACAACGCTCAGGGCACAAGGCACAACGCTTAGGGCACAAAGCACAAAGTCTGACGCACAACGCTTCGCGAGTTATAAAGTTTATAAAGTTGAAAGTTCATAAAGGCGGCGTTGGGAGCATGGGTAATAAGGCTAAGAGCTCATCCCCTTTGCCCCTTACCGCCTGCTGGGGTACAATGTCATTCAGTTTTTTAAGATGAAATTGTGACAGGGTGTTGATGCTGCAAATTCATAGTGCTAACCCCACATCTTGATATCTGAATTTTTCTGGAGGCCAATCCTTCCTTTTAACGGTTATTTCTAACTGATTTATAGGCTTTATAATTGAATCTCCAACCCTTACATAATCCCATATATTATCTGGGCGCCATTGTTCAGGGATTAAGTCAATAGTGTCTTTGTTATAATTGAAAATAAGAAGATGAACGCGACCATGGTCATCCCAATCCTGATACTTGTCGATAACCACACCTTTGTAATCCTGGTTTAAGTAATACTTTTGCCATTTCGGACTATTTCTATTACAACCAATGGGCAACAAAGATAGCGCTATCAAAAAAAACTTTTTTTTCATGTTATTTTATTATCTGCTCCAAGCCATTGATTCACGAATGCTGAATTTTGTCCCATAATTGGTATTCTATAAGACCATCCAACAGATCAACCACTCCTTAAACCAACTGATGTTTTTATAGCCTTGCAAATATAACTGGTTTTATATATAAACGTTTTATCTGTCATAATTTTTCCGCTTTCGGAATTTGTATCGAATGCCTTTTTGTGGAACGTTGTGGTAGCATGCTGAAAGCCCCGACACTGTCGGGCGGTACATACTGCTGACTACTGATCCGCCGCGTTTCGACCCTTCGGCAAGCTCAGGGCGGCGCAGCTCAACGACCAGGCGGACTGAAAGTTGATCGCTGAAAGCTGATCGCTGATCCCTGACTGCTGAAAGCTGCATAGAATCTTTTTAGTATTTTTATGCATTCAATCACAAAGCACCAATGAGCACAAGGATATTATTAATTGATGACGACGCAGATTATTGCAAATCGATGCAAGCCGAAGCCAAAACATTCGGATTTGACATGGTGACTACCTGGAATCTGGCCGATGGCGCAGATATGATCAGAAAAGACCGCAAAATTATGGCTGTCATTCTTGATGGCCGCTGTCACCTGACTGAAGACCGACAGGAACCGGTGCGATCGAATTTTGTTGTTCATGCCATTGGAAAAATCCGTGAGCTCGAAGATGAATACAACCGGGTGATTCCGTTTTGTGTAAATACCGAAACGCCTGAGGAATTCAAAGAAGACCTGATGGGTATTGCCGAAGTATTTCTTAAAAACAAAGAACACGATGCGCTGTTCCGACATCTGAAAGACCTGATCAGAGCTTTGCCCGAGACTACGGTACGGGAAGAGTATGCCGATGTTTTTGAAAAAACGGACAAGCATTTTGATGATGAGTTTGAAGATCTGCTTATCGGTACCTTATTAAAAATGGAAGCCTCGGACAGGGCAGATATTACAACCGGTTTGGGTACGTTGCGGTTGTTGCTTGAAGCTGTGATGGATGAAGCCTGCCGCGAAAAGCTGGGCAAAGTACCCGAATCGTTCCATTTTGCCGACAAAAGCCGGACACGACAAATTCTGGAGGCCATGCGACAACAGGTTCTCCCGATAGAGCTGTATGATTCGGCTGTAATGCTTTACCGCATTGGAAGCCGCTTTGGCAATCATCAGGATCCGGTGTCGCAGGGGACAGTGGTACTCAGTCCGAATAAATACACTTATCAGCGCTGCGTTTTTTCGCTGCTGGAGTTGATTGTGTTTTTGTTTTGAGAGGTGTAGATAAAGTATAAAATCTGATCAAGCCCTTGTTGATTTCAAATAAGGATTCTTCAAATACTTTTATAGTAATCAAGCAAAGCATTTTTATCGACTTTAAAATTGGCCGAAACCGGTATTTTTTCAATAGAAACAATTTCACCGGGAATCATATATGATGGCAGTAAATGCCTGATCTGGTCTTTGATATTGAGGATCGTTTCATTTGCTGAGGAACGAAATTCCGGTAACAGAAGAACAAACGTAATGAGTCTTTTGACTTCGCGATTGATTATGACCGGAACAGTAACAGATGTTTCAACTGCATTCAATCCGGCGATGATGGAATCAATTTCACTGAGTTCGATTCTGTATCCGTGCAGTTTTATCTGATTGTCGTTTCTGCCTGCAAAATACAACATGCCATTTTGGAAATAGCCCAGATCGCCGGTTCGGAAAGCCGGCATGTTGCCGTGAGAAAAAAACTTTTCAGATGTAAGCTCATGGTTGTTGAAGTAACCCAATGAAACATGAGCCCCGGCAATGATAATTTCACCAGGACATTCGGTATTACTTTCTTCAGGATCAGTAAAAATGCGGGCGTCTTTTTTTGGATAGCCGATCGGCAGTGGCCCGGTTTGATTCATCATGTCGTCGGTTACTTCGCACCAGGTTGTGATAATGGTGGCTTCGGTAGGTCCGTATGCATTTATGATACGCGCATCGGGAAAATTTTTCCGAAGAATCCGGACGGTATTAACCGGAAGAATTTCCCCGGCAAAAACAAAGGTTTTTATTGTCGGAAAATATTCACAGTTAAATTCCTTTTCCCGAAGAAACATATAAACAAAAGCTGGCGTTGATGTCCAGACAGTTATTCCTCTTTGTTTCATTGTTTCAAAAAACGATTTTACGCCGGTAGTACACGAGCGGTTAACCAGAAAAACGGACGCACCATATTGAAAAGAAATCAGAATATCAAACAGTGAAACGTCGAATGTAAATGGCGACTGATTCAGAAAAACATCGGACGCATTAAAACCAAAATCACTTTGAGCCCAGTTCAGAAAACTATGTATGGCATTGCGCGTAATTTGTACTCCTTTGGGTTCGCCTGTTGAGCCGGATGTAAACATAATGTAGCGTACCGGATCATCGGTTTGCGCCAGCACCGCTGCAGGAGGAATGCCGTTGCGTCTGATCCGGATGTTGTCTTCAAAACTGATCTCCATCGGAATTGAAACGGGTAATGGTTCCTTTCCGCAACGGATGATTATGCAACTTCCTGTTTGCCGGATAATACTTTCGAGCCGCGCCGCAGGATAAATAGTGTCTACAGGAATATAAGGAATATCCAATGACATTAAAGCGATTATGGCAACCGGATAAAAAGTTTCTTTATGACCATAAATAATCACCGGTTGTCCGGCCACGATGTTGTTGTATTGAAGAGTAGTTTTTAATTCTTCAACACAGGCCTTAAATTCGTTCCAGGACAGAATTCCATTGCTTCCCCAAACAGCAGGTTTATCGCAATCGGTGGTTGTTTCTTTAAAAGTAAGCGTGTAAAAATCAAAGTACATAATCGCAGAATTAAATCAATGGGCAACGTCCGCTGAAGATATAGATTGCAAATGCAGCCAGGTTGAACATAACAAAAACGGAAATAAATTTTATCAATTGAGGATGCATCTGACCAAAAATCAGATCACGGTTTTTCTTTTTCGAATAGTAAACATAAGTATTGTGCGTGACCGAGTACAGACCGAAAATGGCGCCACTCAGCAGATAATGTTTCTCGAAACCATTCCAGCATCCCATCAGCACGAAGGTGAGAAACAAGCTGATATTCTGACGCATTAACGGATACTTTTTAAAAGTTTTTTTGCGGCTGAAGTACTGGTAAAAAGGCATGAAGAAATAATCTCGTAACCAATCGCCAAGTGTTTTATGAAATCTTCTCCAGAAATCCTGCGGATTAACAGCAATAAAAGGTTTGTTGAAGTTGACCGGTACATCGAAGCCCAGCATTTTACCAGCGCCAATGGCCATGGATGAATATCCGGCAAAATCAAAAAAGAGATAAAAATAATAACCGTACATATTGCCAGCCATCGTGGAAACATCTTTCAATGCCGGATCGAACATCTGAAGCCAGAAGCGATCAATGGCTGCTGCTCCGATAAATTTATAGGCAACACCAAGAACAAGCAATTTCCAGCCTTCCAGAAAGCGCTGCTGTGTCAGATTGCGATAGCCACTTTCTGAATCTGCATTAAATCGTGAATAACGGTCAATCGGACCAATCAGTAAAGTGGGAATAAACAGCAGGTAGTTGATATAGTTAACGGGCGAAATAATTTTGCTATCAGCTCTTGTATCAACAAAAACGCTGATAATACGAAAGCTGATGTACGATACTCCTGCAAATGAAATAAAGTCACTCAAACGAAAAGGATATACACTTATTTTTATTCCGGCTTTAATAAATATTAATGGTAGCAGCAGCATGATTACACCTGGTAATTTGTGCTTCAGTTTTAATATATGAATAAACAAAAGATGAACGCCATAGGCGTATGCAACAAACGCAGCAATATGCCAGGGTTTTGGAAAATAGAATATCAGGTAAAGCGCGCTCAGCGATAGAAGTAAATGGCTGAAACGGATTTTTTTTAATGCGGAAATCCTGAATACATACACAATACCGATGAAAACCGCCAGTATGATAAAAAAATATATTGCAGAAAAAGGGAGCATTGTTCAGAACTTTTGATATACAAATCCACTGCTTGATTTAGCATCACCTGCTTCGGTTGCCCATGGATTGTTGAGCCAAAGCACGAACATGATCAGCAGGTAATAGATCAGTGTCCACAATAATATTTTCAGCACTTTACTTTTCATCGGGCCAGTAATGATTTATCAGAAATTCATCGATTTTCAGCCAGCCGGCCGAACCCAGATGCATCACATCTGTCAGTATTCCTTTTTGATATTTGTTAGTATCCGGCTCAAAAAGATTGAATACATCAAAGCCTTTACGTGAAGCATAGGAAACAACCGAATCCACAACAACATTCAGTTCATTCAGATTATCATAGGCATAGGGATTCAGTGGCTGTATAATAATTGTAAGATTCGTCTGATAATGAGAAAAAAGATCAATCAGCATGGTATAGTCCTGATACTCTCTATTGTTTATGACTGAGGGAATTCTGTAATGATGCTTTTTTCCTTGAACGTAGTCCGAATAATACTTGTTTTCGATACCCCAATTATTGTTGTCCGAAATGGAAGCATGGTATTTAACCGATTCATCGATCAGACTATCCCAGTTTGTGTGGTAATCAAAAACAGTCGGCATTCTTTTCAGCGGGTTCTCTTTTAATAAAATATCAAGACTTTGATTTTGAAAATCGAAAACATTGTTCTGATTTCTGAGGCACAACAACTGAAGATTAATCTGATACAGCGGTTGCCAGAATAACTGCATAATCCGGTTTTTGTCAAACGCCTGTGATGAAAAATACATATGATTCAGAATAGCCGACGGCGACACAATCTGAGTGTATTTACGGGCAACATAGTCATTGATATATTGTTTGAATACATCCGGAATATCATTATTATCAACCTGCAACAATGTTCTTTCTGTATTAAATTCAAGAAAAGATTTAATAGCAGTGCCATAGGCATACGAGTCGGCAAACCAACCCGGAGACACAATCAGCGTGATGTTTGAATGTGTCAGATGATCACCCATGGCAGCCATCTGAGTTAAAATGGATAAGCACTGATTGCCGGCATGTCCGATGGCAATGACCTGTTTTCCTGATTTTTCAGGAATAAAATGGTAAGGAATAGCGCCGGCACGATCACTGCCGGTCAGTTCAGATGAGCCTAATATCAGTAATCCATCAGGATTCATCAGACAATAGCGTACATCAGCCTCAACCTGAAGCGAATTTGCAAAATTGGTGTAATAGCCCGATCGGTTGTCAGTTGGTTTCAGCGCAATTTCCTGATTTTCTTCGATGAATAATTGCCTGATAGAGTCCGATTTGAATGATACGATCACCAATAAAACCGCCATCAGCAATGAAATGATATGAAAGCGGAATTTAAGCATGGAGCCTTTTCTGTAAAAACAAATTGATTTGTTCTGCCGTTTCGAAATCCTCCGGTGCAATTTCTGAAATCGAAATCTGGCATCCTGTTTTTTCTTCAAGGGCTACGACCAGATCTACAACAGTGATCGAATCGAGCAATCCTGAATGAAGCAGGCTCTCGGTTGCATCAGGCTTTTTTAGTGTCAGATTTTCAATTTCATTCAGAATGATGTTGGTATAATCGGTGTTGCTCATAATCAGTTGCAATTCTTGTTAATAATATTTCGATTGCGAAATTAAGAAGAAATAATACATAATTTTTATCGAAGTGAATATTTTAAACTCCTTTATGGAGCTTTTTTTTTTGAAGCTCCGGAATGCTGAATAATTCCGCACTACTTTTATATACAGCCCCGAGGCACTTTTCGAGCAAGTTGAATGCTTTTCATTTGATATTACTGATAAATCAAATGGCATTTTGATTTTACTCATTTTGCATTACTGAGAACCTTATGATTTTACTCATTTCCCATTTCTGATAAATCAGATATCATTTTGATTTTACTCATTTTCCATTTCTGATAAATCAGAAATAGGAAAATTCGTAAAATGGGCTGCGGTGGCAGGGGCGAATTCGTAGCCCGGCGGGATTAGCTCCGCAAAGTGGCTTCGCTTCGCTACGCACTTTGCTCCGCTTTTCCCTTGGGCTCCGAATTCCGAGACAAATCCGCACAGCTCCTTCGGAGCTGAAACAAACAGCCCCGAGGCACTTTTCGAGCAAGCTCGAGAACTTCTCATTTGATATTACTGATAAATCAGAAATATCAAATTCGTAGCCCGGCGGGATTAGCTCCGCAAAGTG
>Ga0074193_1003861_pt1 | contig 10206 bp, 8 predicted proteins | sample EPASupsiteHSE605_FD_64523 | JGI IMG/M metagenome (GOLD analysis project Ga0074193, IMG submission 64523) | Bioremediated contaminated groundwater from EPA Superfund site, New Mexico - Sample HSE6-05 | ecosystem: Environmental > Aquatic > Deep subsurface > Groundwater > Contaminated ...
ATGAAGAAGACATTAGAATTGCACAAAATATGACAGCTAGTTTTCCAGGATTCTTTGCTGCAATAATGCAGGAATTTGTAAAATCCGCTACTCAACACAGCAAAAGTGTTTCATCAGAAGACCTTGAACATATGCTTTTAGTGTCATTAGAAGGTGCAGCAAGGCTTCTTCTTGAAAGAAATCTAAGCTTTGAAGAAACAATAAACAAAGTTTCTACAAAAGGCGGGGTAACATACGAAGGCGTAAAAGTATATAAGGAAAAATTGCCTGCAGTGTTTGATGATTCGTTAGAAGCAACAATTAATAGATATGATGTAATTACAGAAAAAGCAAAAAACATAATAGAAAAATTAATATAAACAAAAATATTAAAGCAATTATAAATTAAAAGAGCAGCTATATTAAATAGTTGCTCAAAATTTATATTATTAAAAACTTACCTTATTGGAATAATAGCATAATTATCTGAATAAATTTTTTCTTCAGTTGTAAATGAAATAGTTTTTTTAAACAGAGGGCCATCAAATGCAAATGTGTGATATTCTCCATTTTCTCCACATATATCAGCTCCGCATTCAGCAATTTCATCTGCAAGGCTGCGATTTAACAATTTGCCTAAAAAGCGTTCCGACATACGATTAGTATCTACTACTGTTATGATAGTTTTAAAACCTGAATCTATGAATTCATAAACTAATTTTTGTCTTGATTCTTGCCAAAGTGGAAAATATGCTCTTAATCCTGCAGCCTTACACCTATCAGTGCACCATTTCAAATGTTCTTCTAAATCAATATCGCCAAAAACGCATACTTCTGCACCATTTTCTTTTGCTTCTTTTAGTTTTAATACAAAGTTCTCTGCATATAAATCTCCTGATGTTTCAATGAGGGAGATAGGTATATTCATTTCAGCAGATATTCTGTTTAAAAGAGGATGTGGGATTCCATGGAACCATGACCTTTTTTTATCAGTATTGTATGTTGTGATGAGTTCTAATGGTTTCATGCCTTGAGTTATTGCGCGATATATTGCCAAAGTGCTGTCTTTTCCACCACTGTACGAAGCAATAAATTTTTTTCCTTTCATAATCCCTCCATGAATTACTTGATTTTACGAAGCTTGACTTTTTGAAAAGGCTCTTCTTTAAAACTTTCCCATCTTCTTAATGAGTCAGTCATAAATTCAACAATATCCATATCATATACATCATTTAAAAGTTTAGAATTAATTACTTCTTCAGCTTTTCCAAAAGCTACAGTTTTACCACTTTTTAAAACTAACACATTATCTGCTAATCGTATAGCTAAATTAATATCATGAAGCACACCAATTACTGTATGACCATCAACTTTTGACCAATCTCTTAAATAATCTATTAGCTCAGCTTGATTTTTTAAATCTAAATGATTAGTTGGTTCATCTAATAAAATTATACTTGGTTCTTGTGCTAATGTTCTAGCTAAATAAACTCTTTGAAGTTGTCCTCCTGAAAGAGTATTTATTTGTCTTTGTCTAAGGTCATAAAGGCCAACAGCTTTAAGGCATTCTAAAGCGCATGACTTGTCATATGCAGAGGGTTCTTTAAAAGCATTTCCCTTCATGTGAAGATATCGACCTAAGAGAACTGTTTCATATACTGTATACGAAAAAAAGATAGTAGATATTTGGCTCATAACTGCAATTTTGCTAGCAATTTCATGCCTTTTCATTTTAGTAATACTTTTTCCATCAATTTGAATGTTTCCCTTACTTGTAATCAATCCGGCTATAGCTTTTATGAGTGTAGTTTTTCCACAGCCATTAGGGCCAAGAATGCACAAGTTTTCTCCTTGTTTTACCGAAAGAGAAATATTTGATAAAACATCAACTCCGCCATATCCAGCAGATACATTATTTAATGTAAGCATTTTATTATCCTTTCTTTTTAAAATATACGTAAGCAAAGAATGGTGCACCAATTAAGGCAGTGATTGATCCAACAGGCAGTTCAGATGGAGAGATGATAGTTCTTGCTACTAGATCAGCTAAAACCATGAAAGCACCTCCAAAGAGCATGGACATTGGTATTACAATCTTATGAGATGAACCGAAAATTTTTCGTACAACATGAGGTGCAATTAAATCAATAAAACCAATTACACCAACAAATGAAATAGCGCTACCTGTAAGAGCTGCTGATATTCCAAGTAAAAGCCATTTGACCTTTTGAATATCAACACCAATTGCACGAGCTTGTTCTTCCCCAAATGTCATAATATCTAATTCTTTAGAATATCGAATTAAAATTAATACTCCAATTATAACTATAGGCAACAACACAAATACATTTGACCATTCTTTTAATGAAAAGCTGCCCATTTGCCAAAATGTTATTTGTTCAAGATGTTCCTTTGACATAGCTGTCATAAGTGTTAAAACTGCATTGATAAACAATGAAAAAACCATACCTACCAATATGATTGTGTTGTTTTCCATGTTTTTATCCATCCGTGAGGCAAAGCTTATTGCAAGAAAAACTGTGAGTAATCCACAAGACAATCCTACTAAAGGAAGTGTAAACATACCTAAAAGAGGAATTGTAAATCCTGTAATTATTACTAAGCCAGCACCAACTGAAGCACCTGAAGAAACACCAAGTGTATAAGAAGAAGCTAAAGGATTTTTTAACACTGATTGCATAACAGTACCGCTTACGGCTAAAGCACCGCCAACGATAAATGCTAACAGTGCTCTAGGTAATCTTAAATTCCACAGTATTGAAATGAAGGTATTAGAAATATTATCTGATAAGGCTGTATTAAATAATTTGTTCATTATTATGTTCAATATATCTAATGGAGGTACATAGATGCTGCCGATTCCAATACCAAAGAGCAACACTATTATACACATGCATATTGAAATAATGATTTTTGCTCTTGTTTTCATAATTTTAATATTTGTCTGGGTAGATTGCTTCAGCCATCTGCTCAAGTGCCTTTACAATATTGTGGTTAGATAATGAACTTGCATCTCTGTCTACATAATAAACATCATTATTTTTAATTGCCTTCATATTTTCCCAACCAGTACGTGTTTTAATTTCATCAACTGCATTTTCAATATAATCTACATTTGTAAATATTACATCAGGATCTTTCGCTACAATTACTTCATCAGAAACTGCAATCCAGCTTTCTTGATCTGCTAAAACATTAGTAGCTCCGATTATTTCAATCATTTCATTTAAAAATACACCTTTACCAAAGCTGTATAATTTAGGTAAACCGCTTATTTCAAAATATACTGTTTTCTTTTCTGTGATTGTAGAAGAAATTTCTTTGATTTCAGCAATTTTAGCTTCCATATTATCTACAATTTCTTGTCCTTTTTCTTTTGATTTAACTGTTTCTGAAATAAACATTATATCTTCATATATACCTTGAATACTATCACTTGATGGAATATATGCTAAACAAATTCCCATATCTTTTATTGGCTTAAAGGGATCATTACCATCGCTTTTGCTCATGCCTGATGCAAAAACAATGTCTGGATTCAATGCTACAAGTTGTTCTGCATCAGGTGACATCATATCAAAATTAGGGATACCTTCAGGTAAACCAGGGATATCTTTTGAATATTTATCAACTGCAATAATTTTATCTCCAAAGCCTAAATCCACCAATACTTCAGTGATAGAAGGAGCCATAGATATTATTGAATTAATTTCTTCAGGAACTGTTATTTCATTACCAGCGCGGTCAGTAGTAGGTAATGTGATTGAAGCTTCTGATGTTTCAGGTGTTGCTGTAATTTCTTTTGGCTGTTCAATTGTACAACCAGTTAACATTGTTACTATCATCAGAAATGTAATTGCTATTGATATAATTTTTTTCATTTTATTTTTATTCCTCCGTTTTTTTTGTACATTAAACATTTTTTAAAATAAGAACCCCACCCATCAACGCAATCAAAGATTGCTGATGGGTCCCGGGAACCTTGTTGTATTCACAATAAAAAAACGTTTCAGGACGTACCTGAAACGTAAATAACCACATTAATCTTTGAAATTTTCAATAAACGATTTCCAAAGTATTATTTATAAACTATCGTCCTTATCGCTGTAAGACATAGCATTTGCGGTATTTACGCAAATAATATTGGCAGGTTTTCCGACTCAGAGGTCATTGCTAGTTTTAAACCTTCCCAGATATTATCCAGTGGTTTGCTTTCGCATAAAAACTTGCTATCTCATTACGGCAGCAGGACTGTTTAGGATTTTAACCTAATTCCCTATTATCGCACTTTGTTTCCTTAGTGCGCACCAACATCGAAGATGTTTAATTTGTCCTAAGTATAATATACATTTTATTTCTTGTCAATAACATTCTAGAGGATGGTACATCTAGATTTAATTATTTTGAAACAATAAGTAATGTATTATGTCCATTGAAATTTAGATAAAAATGCATGTAGAATAATCTATATTATAAGACTATAGATTATTTGATTAGAGTATATTGCACATTGACAAAAATCGGCCAGAATGATATTCTAACTATATCAAAATTCGCATTTGGAGGCTTATTATTAATATTTTGAATCAAAATTATGTCTACCCATATCATTTAAATAAATGCATAGAACTTGATTGAAAGATTAAATTAAAGGGGAGAAATATAAATGAATAAAAATACAGGATTTATAGGACTTGGAAACATGGGATCTATGATGCTAGATCAATTTTTAAAGCTTAATTTATTAAAGGAAAATGACGTATATATTGCAAATCGTTCTAGGGAGAAATTAGATAATTTTGCAAAAAATTATCCATTCTTAAATATATGCGAGAACAATACTGAAATAGCCCAAAAATGCAATCGAATTATTATTTGTGTTGAACCTTCTAATGTACCAACTGTTTTGTTGGAAATTATACCTTATTTAAATGAAGAAAGTTATTTGATGATATCTACTTCAACAGTAGCTTATGTAGATTTATATAAAATTCATATGGGAAAAATAACAAAATTTATGCCTACTTTAAACTCAACTGTAAGAAGTGGTATTACACTTGTATGTCATAACGAGCTTGTAACAGAAGAAGACAAGAAGTTCTTTGAAGGGCTTATGTCTGAAATCAGCGAAGTTAATATTATAAAGGAAGAAGATGTGAAACTTTGCCATAATCTTACGGGAAGCCTTCCAGCAATTATATCTGAAATAATGCTGGAATTAGTAAGAGCAGCATCAAAACACAGCATAAATGTGACAGATGAACAAATAGAACACATGACTATGGTATCTCTGGCAGGAGCATCTAAACTTTTTATAGAAAAAAATATGAAATTTGAAGATACTATTAATAAAGTTTCAACAAAGGGTGGCATTACTTATGAAGGCATAAAGATTTATCAGAAAACATTACCATCGGTATTTGAAGAAGCATTTGATGTGACAATTAAAAAGTATGCAGATATAACTGAAAATGTATCTAATGTGATTAATGAATTGATTAGCAAAAAATAGAGTATATAGCATACTAATACAATGAGGTGATATATTGAATGTTGATAGAAAAATACTTATAGTTGATGATGATAAAAGAGTTGTAAAGATGCTTGTTGAGTATATGAAGCTATATGAGTTTAAAACTGTTTGTGCATATAATGGAAGAGATGCATTTGCCTTTTTTGATGAGTCTGTAGACTTAATTGTGTTAGATATAAACATGGAAGATATTAATGGAATTGAAGTTTGTCAGAAAATAAGAGAAAATTCAAATGTGCCTATAATTATGCTTAGTGCAAACGCTACTTCTTTTGATAAAATAAAAGCTTTAGGTGTAGGAGCTGATGATTATGTGGTAAAACCTTTTGATCCTATGGAGCTTGTAGCTAGAATAAAGGCTCACATCAACAGAATTGAACGCTATAAGGCATCTAAAACTCCAGAGGCGCCAATAGAATTTGATGACATAAAAATTTTTAGAAATGCATATAAGGTTACTAAAGGAGGAATTGATGTAAATTTTTCAAACACTGAATTTAGGTTGCTTGTATATTTAATTGATAATGCATTTAATGCGATATCAAGACAAAAAATATTAAAGGATGTATGGCAAAGTGACTTGTATGATGAAAATATAATTAATACATATATAAAAAGGATAAGAATTAAGCTTGATGATATAGGAAAACATGAAAAATACATAAAATCAATCCGCGGAGTTGGTTATATGTTTGAAGCAGAATTTAAATAAAGAAAAAGCCAATTTAAATGGCTTTTTCTTTATTATAAGCATCAATATAAAACCAAAATGTACTTCCTTTATTTAATGTAGATTCAAATTGCAGATTAGAATTATGAGATTCTAAAATTAATTTAGATACGTACAATCCTAAACCGTAACTGTTTTGTGATGATAAGTTGGATTTATAAAACATTTCAAAAATATATTCTTTGTCATTTTCCTTTATTCCAATACCATTATCTTTAATTTGAAATAACAATTTATTGTTTTCTTTTTTTATTGTAACTTCAATTGCAGTATATTTATCGCTGTATTTAACAGCATTATTTATAATATTTTGCCAAACACGAATGATTTTGACTTTATCAATATTTAATGTGCAATCGCCACAGTTTAAGTCACCAATAAAAATCCTGTCAGAATTTTCAATATAATCCTTTGCCGAAACAAATAAAGATTTGCAGAATTCTTCAGCATTTATTTGTTCTCTTTTTAATTTTTGAATGTATTGTGCTTCATATGTAGAATCTAATACATCATATGAAATTTTTTCTAATGTTTCAGCACTGTTATATATTTCATGAATGAATCTAGTTTTAGTTTCATCATCCACTATTAATCCTGAAAGTAGCCCTTGAGAATATCCTTTTATTAATGTGAGTGATGTTCTAATATCATGAGATAAAGTAGATAAAAATTTAGAAGTCAAATAAGTTTTCATTTCTAAAGAATTTTTTAGTAATTCTGATTTTCTTATTAATATTTCTGCATCTTTTTCATAAAAATTCAAATCTTTATCTATTTTATTTTTAACGGTGTCTATAAAGGAATCAACATTGCTATAGCTATAATTTTCAAATTTATCTAAATTAGATATGCCTTTTACATTTACAATTGTTTTATCAATGGCATTTTCAAAAATATCGTTGCTGTTTTGAGCACTGTTTATATAATTATTAATATGTATAATAGGAGAAGATATTTTATTTGACATATAAATACTAATGAATATTGCACAGCCTGAAATTATTATGCCATAAAATATTACATAATTTAATAAACTCATAGATTTTGCTGTAAGCTCACTTGCAGGCATTATTGTCAAGAGTATCCAATTGTTGCTGTTCATTTTTTTATAGGAATATAAATATCCTTCATTATAAGTCCTATAAACTTCATCAGATTCATAATCAAAGTTTTTAAAACCTGTTATAGTTTCAGTAGCTATTTTTTGAATCATATTATGATCCTTATGAGATAATATATAACCATTTGAATCAATTATAACAAAATATCCTGATTCACCAATTTCATAATCATTAGCAAATAATACGAAGTTTTCTGCTCTTATTGCAACACCAAATAAACCTAAAACATTACCTTTACTGTCATATATAGGATATACAGTATTAACTATATTTGCACTGTCGGACAATGCCAACAATATATCACTAGTTTCTATTTTCTCATAAGCAAAACAATCTTGAATATATTTCCTGGTTGATAAATCAACATACATAGCATTTGGCATTGTTGAAGCAACTATGACTCCATTTAAATCAACAATAAATAAATCCTTGTAATAATCATTGTCAGAATTCATTTCTCCCATAGTATCGCTTAAATATTTGTTAGTTTTTCCAACATTTTCTTTACCATTAAAAAAATTGTACACATGTTCATCTCTAGAAAATGCTAAAGTTTCAACTTGGACTTTTTTAACCATTAAGTCTATTTTTTCTTGAGCTCTTAATATTTGAACTTCTGTAAATTTAGTTGATTCTTCATTTAGTATTGATGCAGATTTTGTGTAAATTGATGCACACATAATTACTAATGATAAAATGACAACTATACAGATGCTCAGTGTAATTTTGCCTTTTAGCTGCATAATAACATCCTTATTTTAATTTCATATTTATTATAATGTTCAATTATTACAATAATCTATATTATACCACAATATCCTGCAAAGGTTAACATAGTTTTATGTATATTTGATATAAGTTTATATACAATTGATATACATTAATAATAAATACTATGTAAAAATAACGTTTCCAAAAAAGTTGTGATAATATATAAAAAGATATAAAAATTAAATGGAGGTATAAAAATGAATTCAGAAAAAGAAGTATTTAGTACAAAGGACAAATTAAAATTTATTATTTGTAGTGCAATTGGAATATTTATGTTTTTTATTACAATTACATTTGATGGCAAAAAATCTATACCATTAGACCACATTGTTACGCTGTTGAAAACATCCCTTGGAAGTTTAACATCATATATAGCTTTAGCAATAATGATTTATGGTGGATTGAAACCATTTGTTAAAAAGACTTGGAACAAGAATAATGTTGAAATCGTATTTTCTATTTTTAAAGTTTTAGGTATTATTACAGGTTTTATGTTTGTATTAAATATTGGTCCGGAATTTTTATATGCACCTGATTTATTTCCATTTTTATTTAATAAATTAGTTATACCTTTAGGACTATTAATACCGGTTGGTGCGGTTTTCCTTTCATTTTTAATTGGATATGGATTAATGGAATTTACAGGTGTATTTATGCAGCCTATTATGAGACCTATATGGAAAACACCAGGTAGATCTGCAATTGATGCTGTTGCATCATTTGTAGGGAGCTATTCTTTAGCTTTATTAATTACAAACAGAGTATATTTAGAAGGTAAATATACTAAAAAAGAAGCTGTAATAATTGCAACAGGGTTTTCAACTGTATCAGCTACATTTATGATTATAGTAGCTAAAACATTGGGACTTATGGATATGTGGAATATGTATTTTTGGTCAACTTTAGTTATCACATTTATTGTTACAGCCATTACTGTAAGAATATATCCAATTAGCAAAAAAAGCGATGAATATGTTACAGAAAATGGAGATCCAGAAGTAATAGTAACGAAAAACCGTTTAAACATTGCATGGAATGAAGCTATGAAAGTATCTCACAATTCAGGTACTATCATGCAAAATATCTGGAGCAATTTAAAAGATGGTATAAATATGGTAAGCAATATATTGCCAACAATTATGTCCATTGGTTTATTAGGTTTGTTGTTAGCTACTTATACACCGGTATTTGATATTATAGGCTACATATTTTATCCTTTTACAGCTCTTATGCAATTACCAGAAGCAATGCTTACAGCAAAAGCTTTAGCAGTTGGAATAGCAGAAATGTTTTTACCAGCAGGTATTATAGCAAATGGTCCAATTATATCAAAATATGTTGTAGCAGTGAGTTCAGTATCATCTATATTGTTTTTCTCAGCATCAATTCCTTGCGTATTGTCAACAGAAATTCCTGTATCAATAAAAGAATTAGTTGTTATATGGGTTGAAAGAACAATATTATCTATAATACTTGCAGCAATTGTAGGAATGATGATATTTTAATTAAAAATATTTTTATAAAAAATCATAATTTATATTGACAAATCAATTAAACTTTATTATCATGGAAGGTAACTAAATAATTGTGATGATAAAGAGGAGTAAATACAAAGACTAGTAGAGAATGAAATCCGAAGGCTGAAAGATTTCATGAGTAAATTTGTATTGAAGGTAGCTTTTGAGCATTTAATCTGAAATAGCAGTAGGATTAAGCGGTTTGTACCGTTATATAATTAAGAGCCGTAATGGAAATTAGGTGGTACCGCGGGTTTTCTCGTCCTTTTGAACTGAGAGAGCCCGCTTTTTGTATGCCCTAACCCCATTTTTCAGAGTCTTTTTTCTGAAAAATGGATGGTAGGTCAACCGCAATGAGTTCCCAATATATGCGACCGAAGGGAGCAAATATATTGGTGAACGAAACTGCGTAAAGCCCTAACCCCATTTTTCAGAGTCTTTTTTCTGAAAAATGGATGGTAGGTCAACCGCAATGAGTTCCCAATATATGCGACCGAAGGGAGCAAATATATTGGTGAACGAAACTGCGTAAAG
>Ga0074193_1003862_pt1 | contig 10206 bp, 8 predicted proteins | sample EPASupsiteHSE605_FD_64523 | JGI IMG/M metagenome (GOLD analysis project Ga0074193, IMG submission 64523) | Bioremediated contaminated groundwater from EPA Superfund site, New Mexico - Sample HSE6-05 | ecosystem: Environmental > Aquatic > Deep subsurface > Groundwater > Contaminated ...
TTCAGCGCCGTGTTCAGTCAGGAGGTCGGCCAGACCTTCGTGGAATATCTGACCCAGAAACGTATGGAAACAGCCCGCCGGCTGCTGCAGCAGTCCGACCAGCGAAGCAGCGACATCGCCAACACAGTAGGTTACAAGGATCCCCATTATTTTAGCTATCTCTTTAAAAAGACGCAAGGCTGCACGCCGAGAAATTACAGGGGAGGCGGTAAAAACGAAACTGTTAATCCGGAGAAAAAAAGGTGAAAAGCTGCCACTGGAACTGTATATAAGAAAACTGATTGAAATAATCATAATCCCGCTTGCTCTTGTCATCGTTGTGGTTGTCGGTATCCTCTACTGGTACGGTCACAACTACAACGAAATCCTGAACAACGTTACAACCGCTTCTGAATTCAACCAGAATTTCAAGAACGATATAGACTCGAAAATGTATTACTATGTAATCGAGAGTCAATATTCGGAAGGGCTTCCTATCGATGAGGTGGAATCGGCCGAAAAACTGGCGAAAAGTCTGCTTGCCACGACAACCGAAAAGGAAAGCGTAACGGCCATTACCAGCGTGCTGAACCTCAGCGCAAACCTTAAGGACAAAATTTCTCAGATTGCCGAAACCGAGAATTACGACGAGCGGCAGACGCAGCTGGAAAACAACATTTATGTCCTTACCGATTTAATACAGGTTTACATGTATAATTACCTGTATTACGAGGCCGCGCATCTCAACCAGCTGCAGTCCACTTTGACTTCACAGCTTGAGATGATAATGGGCGGAATACTTCTGCTGGTTATACTGCTGCTGACTATATTGCTGTCCAGGTCAAGAAAGCTCAGCAGGAGCATCACAGAACCGATTGAAGACCTGTCAAACCGGGTTAAGGTCATAAGCGCCGGAGATCTGACGGAACAGCCGGCAATTCAGGCCAACGAGCTGGAGGTGCAGGCGCTCAGCGACGGCTTTGAACAAATGGTCATGCATCTTAACGAGCTTATCGCAAAGAACAAGGACGAGGAAATACACAGGCGAAATGCCGAATTTGCGCTGCTTCAGGCCCAAATCAATCCGCATTTTCTCTATAACACGCTGGACACTATAATCTGGCTGATTGAGGCGGGCGACGTCGGCCGATCTGTCCAGATCGTAAGCAGCCTGTCCAACTTTTTCCGTTTTTCCATGAACCGCGGCAAGGACGTCATAACGCTGGCGGAGGAGGAAAAGCACATCCGCAGCTATCTTGAAATACAGCAGATACGCTATCATGATGTTATGGATTATGAAATCGATATTCCGCCGGAGCTAGGAGCTTACTGCCTTCCTAAGCTGACACTGCAGCCTTTGGTGGAAAACGCTCTGTACCACGGCATCAAACTCAAGCGCTGCAAAGGGCATATTCAGGTCACGGGCCGGCAAGAGGGAAACTGCATTGTTCTGACTGTCGCGGACAACGGCGCCGGAATGTCGCCGGAAAGGCTGACCGAGCTTCGCAACGCCATACGCGACGGCAAAGAACTCGGCTTTGGTCTGCACGCGATCCATAAGCGTCTTCAGCTGCTGTTCGGCGATAACTATGGCGTCACCGAAGTATTCAGCGTGCCCGGGGACGGCACGCAGATCAATGTTGAAATACCCATGCGGCTGGCGGAGGAAGAGGAGGACAAATCATGAGAAAGGCATCGTTAGTTCTGCTTGCGCTTATTATGATAATATCTTTTACCTGCTGCAGCTTAAGCTCCGACTCTGCAGACAGTGCCGGAAACAGCAAGGGAGAGCTTGTCAAAGTGGGCTTTTCCCAGACCGGTGCGGAGTCCGTCTGGCGTGTCGCCAACACGGAAAGCATCGAAAACGCACTCAGCGAGGAAAACGGGTTCGAGCTGATTTATGACGACGCCCAGCAGAAACAGGAAAATCAGATACGGGCAATAAGAAACTTCATTCAGCAGGATGTGGATTATATAATACTGGCGCCACTGATCGAAACCGGCTGGGACTCCGTGCTGGAGGAAGCAAGGCAGGCTGGTATCCCCGTCATCATAACCGACCGCATGGTGAACGTAGAGGACAGTGGTCTTTACACCGCATACGTCGGCACAAACTTTCTGCAGGAGGGCGCGACAGCGGTAAACTGGCTGGAATCCGTGCTGGAAAAATACGGCCGCAGCGACGAAACCATCAACATTGTAGACATACAGGGAACAATCGATTCCACCGCCCAGATCGGACGGACCGCAGCCCTTGAAGCGGCAATCGCTAACAATCAGAACTGGAAGCTTGTCGCACAGGAATGCGGTGAATTTACGAAGCCGAAAGCCTATGAGGTAATGGGCAATATTCTTTTGAACACGCGGGACATCGACGTGGTCTACTGCGAGAACGACAGCGAAGCTTTCGGCGCGATCAAGGCGCTGCAGGAGGCAGGTCTTCGCTGCAATATAGACGGCGGCGTAATCGTTATCTCCTTTGACGCCACATCCGAGGGGCTTACAGACTGTCTGTCCGGACTCATAAGCATGGACGTGGAATGCAATCCGCTGCAGGGGCCCTATGTCGCGGATATCATTTCGCAGCTCAGTCAGGGAAAAAGCGTCGACAAGGTCGCCTATCTTACCGAGTCCTGGTTTGACTGTTTTAATATCACGCAGGAAATCATAGACAACAGGGTTTATTGAAACGACACATAAAGCAGGGAGTCCGCATTGTACGGACTCCCTGCTTTCGTTATATGTGAGCCTGCTCTCTGAGCTTGCCTATCAGATTATTTTGAACCGGAAAGCGCTCCCGCCGCGGAATAACGGTTTCAAACTTCTTTTTCAAAACAGCGGCGTCCTCTCCGCTCAGACAGCTGATAAGCGGAAGCAGGTGTCTCTGTACAGCCATAAGGGAATACTTCAGCCTGGGCTCATTCCCGTTTTCTTCAAGCTGCCCAAGCATCCACTCCGCCAGTTCCCTAACCTCCTCGGAGCTTGATTGCTGCCCGAACAGAAGTTTGATTTCACTTTCCAGCCTGGCATCGAACACGGGAAGAAGTTCAGCCGCCCTGCCCTGTTTTCCTGTGAGTATTTTAGACAGGCCTCCGAAATGGCGCGCGTCCTCCAGAGCGGCCCTGCGTATTTCTTCCAGATAGTTTTCATATATTGTGATGATAGACTGACTGACCATATTAACCCTCCTATTTAACCGCTCTGACGCTCAATGAGTTTCCACGGAAGCGACGCGGAATGAGCTTCCTTTCCGCCTATTATACGAAGAAGCTGGTTTGCTGCAACAATGCCGATCTGCTCTCCCTCATGGCTCAGGGACGTGATTTGTACAGGTGAAAGACTGCAGTAATAGCTGTTGTCGAAGCTGACAATCGCCATATCGGCCGGAAGAATATATCCGCACTTCTGCAGGGTAAGTATCATGTGGTATGCAATCTCGTCATTATAGACCACAAGCGCCGTGCAGCCGAAAAGGCGGTTTTTTACATAACTGTTCAGCAGACTTGTTTCATGGCAGTCAACTATTGAATATCGGTCTTCCGTGGAAAACCAGAGCAGTTTATCGTCCGGTACCGGCAGCCCAGCGTCATGCAGGGCCGTAACATAGCCCTGATAGCGCTGCCGTCCCTGCAGATCGTCGCTGTTGAAAATTCCGCCGATACAGGCATGGCCTTTTGAAATCAGGTAGCGTGTCAGTTGGTAACCGCCCATATAGTTGTCATCTGTGACACAGACCTCATGCTCCAGTTCGGCGTAACCGCCGTGGAAAAAAACCAGCGGGACGCCTTCCCTTTTCAAACGCTGATAAAACGGCAGATTGGGATTCGGCAGCGCCGTTTTTACACCCTCGACCAAAACGCCGGCAAAGGACTGGCCTAGAACATACTGCAGGACCTCCTGTTCCAGGCAGACCTTATTATGCGTCGGAATAATCTGAGAGGAATAGCTGTTCTGCGTCAGAACAGTCTGGATATCATGCAGCACGGCCGGGAAGATGTAGTCGTTTGTGTGCGAAGCAATTATAGCAATTTTACGTCTGCTGCGGCTAAGCCCGTTTGAGATGACGGTATTGCCGCTGCCCTGCTTTTTATTGATCAGGCCGTTTTCTACGAGCACAGACAAAGCCAGCCGGACCGTCTGGCGGCTGACGTTATAGAACGAAGCCAACTCTGTCTCGGTCGGAATTTTACTGCCGACAGGATAGGTGCCGTTCTGGATCTTCTCAGTCAGAAGATTGGAAAGCTGAAGATATTTTGAAGTCATTACGGCATCCCTCCTTTCGTATCCGGTATATTCATAAAACTAATTAAAATTATAATAACATAATTTTACTGCTTATTGCGAATTTTTCAAGATAATTTAGTACTGCCGTTGTATTACGCTCTTCCTTTCAGGTTTTAGGCTCAGAATTTCCGATTAAATCTTAACAAACAGAAGCTTAAACCGGCTGAGCAGCAAGTTTCGGGTAAGTGTACACCATCCATCATGTATTTTCACTTAAGCTGCTGATGTTTTTAGCGCCGACATCAGAATTATTAACGAATATGCCGCTTTATTTAATTTTCCCATCAAAAATTATCATACTTTATGACAAAATATTTAACACTTTTTTCATAATTGAGGCTTTATCAAGCCGCAATTAGTAAAATCATTCACGCGTCAGACGCAGACAAATCGCAAAAAATCACACCGCTGATATCGAATTTCAAAAGATAAAAACCATTTCGCAGGCGGTTTCGATATTTGTACTATTTATCCAAAAACTCCTCGGAATTGGTATTGTATATTTATACGAATTGTACATAATCGTTTGACTTTCTATTTGCACATTACTATAATTTTAATAGTAAGACACCGTCAAAGAGCGGCAAGGATCCGTACTGCCCTCCCAACGGAAAAATCATTATTTGAAAAAGGGGTTATGAAAATGAAAAAATTCCTTGCACTGTCCTTGGCTTTGGTTCTGGTATTAGCTCTGGCCGCCTGCGGAGCAGGCGGAACAGCTGCCAGCACAGCTCCCAGCGCCGCTGCAAGTGCAGCTCCCAGCGCCGCAAGCGATCTGATTACCGTTGGATTCGCTCAGGTCGGGCACGAGTCCGACTGGCGCACCGCTTCCACCAAATCCGTACAGACGGCCCTGTCCACGGACAACGGCTTTGATCTGCAGTTCGTTGATTGCGATAACGACTCCGCAGCTCAGCTGACAGCCGTCCGCAACTTCATTCAGCAGCAGGTTGATTACATCGTAATCGATCCTATCGTCTCCACAGGCTGGGACACCGTTCTGACAGAAGCTCAGGATGCCGGTATCCCCGTTATCGTTCTTGACCGTACCATTGACGACTCCGACAAGTATGTCACCTGGATCGGTTCCGAATTCATGAACGAAGGTCTTGCTTCCGGCGCTTGGCTGAAGGCATATGCAGAAGCCAAGGGTATTACCGAACTGAACGTTCTCGTCATTCAGGGCACAGTCGGTTCCTCCGCCGAGATCGGCCGTACAAACGGATTTAAGCAGATTGCCGACGCAGAAGGCTGGAACATCATCGACTCTCAGGACGGCCAGTTCACTCAGGACGGCGGTCAGAAAATCATGGAGTCCTATTGCAAGTCCTATCAGGGCCAGTTCAACGTAGTTGTCTGCCAGAACGATAACGAAGCTTTCGGCGCTGAAGATGCTATGGACGCCGCAGGTGTTTCCTATGGTGTAGACGGCGATGTCATTCTCGTTTCGTTTGATGCCTGCAAAGCAGGATTGAACGAAGTTGTTGCCGGCAAGTTCAATGCGGACTTCCAGTGCAACCCGCTTCAGGGACAGTTCCTGGCTGATACTATTAAAAAGCTTGTTGCCGGCGAAACAGTTGGCGCAAAGACATTCATGGCAGAGCCTTGGTATGTCAGCGAAGACATTCTGACTGAGATTACATATACCAACAGCGTCGGCGAAGAAGTCACCGAGCCTCTGGTTGTTACAACTCAGGAAATAGCAGACGCTTCCTATTAAGAACAATTTAACGACAATATCATAATCGGGCTGCTATTCTGATCAGCAACGCACTGATTGATTAGCTTGGGTGTGATTTGCGTTCAGACACAAAGGGGTGGCTCCTTTCTACAGAGCCACCCTTTTAGCAATACGCCGCAATCCGGCAGAGCGAAAACACATTCATGTATTCCGGAACGGATGCTGAATGAGCGGGCATCCGTCTGCAGAGCTTATCAAAAAGAAAGGGTTGTATCGAGGTTATGGAAGATCAAATTCTTTTAACCATGCGGAATATAACAAAAATATTTCCCGGCGTTAAGGCTCTCGACAACGCGCAAATTACTTTGCGAAAGGGCGAGATCCACGCCTTGATGGGGGAAAACGGCGCCGGAAAGTCAACGCTTATCAAGGTGCTGACCGGCGTTTATCCCTTTGATAACGGAGAAATCCACATGGACGGTGTTGATGGCCCAATGGTCAACCATTCACCGCTGGAGGCACAAAAAAACGGCATCGCCACAGTTTATCAGGAAGTGAACCTGTGCCCTAATCTTTCGGTGGCGGAGAATCTGTTTATCGGCCGCGAACCCCAAACAAAGCAGGGCTTTATTGACTGGCGTACCATGAATAAAAAAGCAAAAAAGATAATGGAAAATCTTGACATAGATGTGGATGTGACCGTCGAGCTTGAAAATTACTCGTTGGCTATTCAGCAGATGATCGCCATCGCGCGCGCCGTGGATATGGAGTGCAAGGCGCTTATTCTGGATGAGCCCACCTCTGCTCTCGATGATAATGAAGTATCAAAGCTTTTTAAGCTGATGCTTCATCTGAAGGAAGAGGGCGTAGGTATTATCTTTGTCACTCATTTTCTGGAACAGGTTTACGTTGTATGCGACCGTATCACAGTTTTGCGAAACGGTCAGTATGTAGGCGAATACACCGTAAAGGAAATGCCCCGCGTCAAGCTGGTGGCAGCTATGCTGGGCAAGGACTTCGACGATTTGGCCTCCATAAAGCCGGAGGGCGGCATGAATATCGGCAATGACGTGGTGGTAAGCGCAAAGGGGCTCAGTCACAAGGGAACCATAAAACCGTTCAATTTCGAGGTTCATAAGGGCGAGGTCGTCGGCATCACCGGACTTCTTGGTTCAGGACGCAGCGAAATGGTGCGGTGTATTTATGCCGCAGACCGGGCGCAAACCGGCACCCTGCATATGAAAGGAAAACTCCTTAAAGCCAGAGCGCCTATAGATTCAATCAAAGCGGGCATGGGTTTCCTGCCTGATGACAGGAAGACCGACGGCCTTATCGGGGATCTGACTGTCAGAGAGAACATAGTTCTGGCTTTGCAGGCCCGGCAGGGCATTTTCAAGACTTTGCCTCCCGCCAGACAGAATGAGCTGGCAGACCAGTTCATCGAAATGCTCCATATCAAAACCGCCTCGCGCGACACGCCGGTAAGCCAGCTTTCGGGCGGCAATCAGCAAAAGGTTATTCTCGCCCGCTGGCTGTGTACTCATCCCGACTTCCTGATTCTGGATGAGCCTACACGAGGCATTGACATAGGCACAAAGACGGAATTTCAAAAGTTGGTACTGAAATTTGCGTCGGAGGGCATGAGCATTGTTTTCATCTCCTCGGAAATTGACGAAATGATACGCACCTGTTCCAGAATGTGTGTCATGCGTGAGGGTGAAAAGGTGGGCGAAATTGACGGCGAGATAACGCAGTCAAGCGTTATGGCGGCAATTGCGGGAGGTGACGAGAAGTGAGTTTCCTTAAAAAAGTTACACGAAAGTCTCTGTTTTTACCTTTCGTATGTCTGGTTCTGGTTCTTCTGATAAACCTGATTAAAAGTCCCGGGTTTTTCGCAATCGCGATTAATAACGGCGTACTGTACGGCCGTTTAATTGACATTCTGAACCGAGGCAGCGAGATTGCCATTCTGGCCGTCGGCCAGACTCTGGTAATCGCCGTATCCGCCGGTACCGACATCTCTGTCGGCTCCGTTATGAGCCTTTCCGCCTGCTTCTGCTGTATGCTTCTTGCAGGCTTCGGCGTCAACACCACCGACACCCTGGCTCTTCCTATGATTGTCGGGATACTGGGGGGAATCTTCATCGGCGGCGTAAGCGGCGTTTTCAACGGAACTTTGGTTTCCAAGCTGAAAATACAGCCCATGGTCGCAACCTTGATTCTTTTTACGGCGGCACGTGCAATCGGTCTGCTGCTGAACAACAACCAGATAACTTATATTCGATATGAGCCATATAAATTTCTGGGTAACTTTATTCCCGGCTGCCCGATTCCGACTCCCATTATTGTCACGGTAATTGTCATTGCGATAGCGGCGGTTGTGCTGAAAAAAACCTCGCTGGGTCTGTACATACAATCGGTCGGTATAAATAACCGTGCAGCCAGACTTCTCGGTATCAACTCCGACCTGATTTGTTTTCTCTGCTACGTGGTCTGCGGTTTATGCGCCGGCATAGCCGGCATCGTGGCTTCGTCCCGCATATATTCTGCGGACTCCAACAACATCGGGCTTTATTATGAACTGGACGCCATTCTGGCAGTTGCCCTGGGAGGCAACAGTCTGGGCGGCGGTAAGTTTAATCTGGCCGGGTCAATCGTCGGGGCATATACGATTCAGGCTATAAGCACCACGCTTCTGGCAATGGGCGTTTCCACCGATCAGGCTCCCGTTGTCAAGGCTGTTATAGTGCTTATCATCGTCGCCGTACAGTCCCCCGTATTCAGAGAATGGTTTTCTCGCAAGATGCATAGCCGTAGGGCACTAGCAAAGGAGGCGGCAGGCTCATGAAAAAGAGAAAACGCATAAAAAGCAGCACTGTTCTTCTTCTGATTACAGTCGGTCTTTTTGCCGCAATGTATCTCGTAGGCTGCATAATTTATGCGGACAAAGGTTTTTCACATCTCCAGACCTTCCTCAACATCATGGTCACAAACGCGGGTTTGATTTGCGTCGTGTGCGGTATGACCTGTGTTATGCTGACAGGCGGTATCGATATCTCTGTCGGTTCTCTCATCGCAATGGACTGCATGATCCTTGCCGTAGGTATGGGAATGAAGGGATATTCAACTATTCCGATGCTGATTTTTGTGCTGGCTGTCGGTTTGGTCTTCGGCCTGGTGCAGGGGTTCATGGTAGGTTACCTGAAAATCCAGCCTTTTATAGTCACAATGGCGGGGATGTTCTTTGCCCGAGGCATGACGGCTGTTATTTGTACCGATCAGGTATCGATTACTCAGGAAACCAATGCGCAGTTTTATGCCTGGGCCAACGCAAAGCTTAACCTTCCGGCCTTTCTTGGCTATACGAACAACAAGGGCATGCTCATCGTTCCGTTTGTAAGGCCCACCGTAATCATTGCTCTGCTGGTTGTGCTTGTGATTTTTATCGTTCTGAAGTATACGAAGTTCGGTCGCTCAATGTACGCTGTCGGCGGCAGCGAGGCCTCCGCAACGATGATGGGTCTCGACGTCAGGCGCACAAAAATGAAGGCATATGTGCTGTCCTCATTTTTGTGCTCAATCGGCGGTATCCTCTACTGTCTGAACACGATGTCCGGTTCCGTTCAGCAGGCCAAGGGCCTTGAAATGACCGCGATCGCTTCCTCCGTCATCGGCGGTACCCTGCTGACGGGCGGCGTGGGAAACGTGATAGGCTCTCTCTTCGGCGTTATGACCACGGGTACGATCAACACTCTGGTTACAACAAACGGCAAGCTGCTCTCCAGCTGGGCAAACATAGCCACCGCAGCGCTGCTGTGTATCTTTATCATCCTGCAGTCCGTTTTTACCCTTGTCAAAGAGCGAAGAAAGTAACCGGCTTGCCTTTTCAGGTATGTTTGAGCTGAAAACCTATCAATCGATATAAAATATTGCTCTTGGAGGTATAGTAGTATGTCAAAATATGTAATTGGTGTAGATTACGGAACCCTGTCCGGACGAGCTTTAATCGCGGATGCCCGCACAGGTGCGGAAATTGCATCGGCCGTATATGAGTATCCTCATGCTGTAATGGATCAAGCTCTTCCTGACGGAACGCCTCTCGGCCCCGATTGGGCGCTTCAGGACCCGCAGGATTATCTGGACGTCCTTTCGCACACCGTTCCGGAGGTCATAAAGCAATCCGGCGTTTCGCCAAAAGACATCATCGGAATCGGAACCGATTTTACCGCCTGTACCATTCTGCCCGTAAAAAAAGACGGCAC
>Ga0074193_1003863_pt1 | contig 10204 bp, 12 predicted proteins | sample EPASupsiteHSE605_FD_64523 | JGI IMG/M metagenome (GOLD analysis project Ga0074193, IMG submission 64523) | Bioremediated contaminated groundwater from EPA Superfund site, New Mexico - Sample HSE6-05 | ecosystem: Environmental > Aquatic > Deep subsurface > Groundwater > Contaminated ...
CAACATTAACCTTCACTTCCAGCCGGCTATCTGAGATCCCTGTCCCCCGCCCTGTAACTTCCTCAGGTGTCAGACCGGTGAATGCTGCAACTATAGCAGCACTTGCAGATGTATTGCCAATACCCATTTCACCAAGGCTAAAACATGTATATCCGCTCTTTACCTGCTCATTAACAATTTCAATGCCTGCTTCAATCGCCTGTACAGCCTGTTTTCTGGTCATAGCTGGCCCTTTTGTAAAGTCCTCTGTTCCATAGGCAATTTTCCGATGCAGCAGACCAGGTACATAGGATAAATCACCTGCTACCCCCATATCGGCAACAATCATATCAGCACCGCAGAAGTTGGCGAAAGCATTCGCACTCGCCCCTTTAGCGATCAAATAATTAGCAGTCATATGCATGGTTGTCTCTACAGGATACGCACTGATGCCCTGTTTGGCTACCCCATGATCTGCAGCTGTAATGATCATACAATGACGCGGGGCTGCTGGTTTCGTTTGCCTGGTTATGCCCGCATACTGCCGTACCATACTTTCTAACCGGCCAAGACTTCCTTTTGGTTTTGTCAAACTGTCTAACCTTAATTGAACCTCTGCCATAACATCCTGATCTAGTTCCTTAATTTTCAACAATGTTTCTTGCAATAAATTCATATGAATCCCCCATTATCTTAAAATAAAATCACCCCAACACGACTTACCGAGAATATTATGCCCTCTGATTACATAAAAAGAAGGTTCTTTGGGATAATCAATCCCAAAAAACCTTCTTTTCCATGAAGATTATTAAACGGTGTAAAGGCAGGTCTCCTGGCTCCTGAATCATCGACTCCTTACACCTTCCCCATATGAGTGGTTTTGTAATGTCTCTTCAGTACAGTGGCGGGCCCGCGCTTATGCATGGTGTTATCATGCTCAGACTTCCCTATTATCCCCAATAAATTGGTGGCACCTTAACCGTAATATTCAATTGCTGTTAGTATATCAGTCAGAAATGGCGTCGTCAAGATAGAAAAAACAAATGAAGTGTCTTAACAGCAATGCCGCAGATGGGAATATCCCTATCATTTTTTTACTGCAGCTTATATATCATCTTTGATGTTTAGCATGATGTCCAATTATTGGTCCATCAACCATATTCTGAACTTTTTCTGCTGCATGAGCTTTCATTTCATTCGCTTGCTCTACACTAATGCGTTGGTCAGCTAAGCCTTTTTCAATATGCTGATTCATATTCCGAGCAATTAGGTCTATTATATCCTGACGGGGAACATTATGGGCAAGCCCTATTTCCGTCAGCGACTTACCACTGTCTGCTTCCTGCTTAAACGTTTGCTCATCAATCTGTAACAATGTCAGCATTTCTTGCTGATTCAAGCTATTATGCATCGGTTTACCATTCATAGGTTGTTCATTGCCGCATTTTCTAGGTCCATGTTTCTTATCAAACCCCATTTGTTGTCCGTCAACCATCTTCTGAGCCTTATCTGCAGCATTGGTCTTCATTTGATTGGCTTGTTCTGCAGAAATGCGCCCCTCTGCCAAACCTTTATCAATATGCTGATTCATATGTTTAACAACCAAGTCAATTACAGTCTGCCGAGAAACATGATGAAGGGCTGCTATTTCAGTCAGTGACTTACCGCTGTCCTTTTCCTGCTTAAAAGTTTGCTCATCAATCTGCAGCAGATTCAACATCTCTTGGTGATTTTCTTTATCATACATTGGCTTTTCATGATTCATCTGCATATGTCCCATCCCTGCTGGCCTTTCATGTGCCTGAATGACTGAATATGCCCCCATTGTTAAACTTCCCACCGCCAAACCAAGACCTAGAGTAAGAGCCAGTATTGATTTCTTTTTCATTATGAATCACCTTTCCTTATGTTATTTGCTTACATGTTCATTATGCCATTGTATTCTTAAATTTTTCTTAACCGATTTATTGTTATACCTTTTTTGCTAATGGCAATTGCAGATGAAACTGAGTGCCTTCTCCCTTAACGCTGTCGGCATATATTTCCCCGCCATGCTTTTCAACAATCCATTGTGCAATTGCTAGCCCAAGTCCACTGCCGCCATCATCACGAGATCTAACCTTGTCCCCCCGGTAAAAACGTTCAAAAATAAAAGGTAAATCTTCTTTCGAGATACCGATACCTGTATCTTCAACAGATATATGCACTGAACCTTGATGACCATGACCAGTAATTGTAATTTTCCCCTTAGCAGGCGTATATTTAACTGCATTATCCAGCAGTATGACAAATAGCTGATGCAATCTTTCCTTATCACCTGTAACTTCAATTTGAGGATCAATATCAGCAGCTATTTGAACACCCTTCATCGCCGCAATCGGCTGAATCTGTGCGGTGATATCATGCAGCAGATCTGACAGTATTACCCCGCAAAAATCCATTTCTATCTGATTAGAATCTGCTCGCGCTAAAGTAAGTAAAGTAGCTACTAACTTCCCCATACGAGTAGACTCCTTGAGAATCCCTGCTATTCTGATACTTTCTTCTTCGATGGTATGATCAGGATGATGAAGCAACAGTTCTGTATTTGTTTTAATAACTGCAATCGGTGTTCGCAGTTCATGAGAAGCGTCTGTTACAAACTGCTGTTGTTTCTCCCAAGAAGTTTTGATTGGCACCAGAGAACGCTGGGCTAAATAATGGCCTGCCCATATAATTACAAAAAAGCCGCCGATGGTTCCCGCCATAATAATCATCAACAATTGTTCTAACATACTTACCTCAGGATCAGCTACAGTAATAGCGCTTACTTTTTTTACAGCAATAGTTTGTTCTCTCCCCACCCGCACAATAGGATAACTATCTGCTGGATAGGAAATACTGAAAATGCGGTAATCATGTTCGTTCACTCTTTTACTCTGAGGACTGCCTTCCTCAATATTGGTCAACAGCATTTTAACATCTTCCATAGTGACTTTGTTATTATATTGCGGAATTATCAAATGACCGTCTGCATCTTCAGCAACCACTAAAATTCTTAAATCCACTAAAGGTGGCGGCTTTCGTTTTTGCTCATCCATATGCTGCTGTTTAAACTTACCGGTTTGCAGCTGGCGAGGGGGAAATGTTACTTTATTATCACCACTAAAGTCCTTAACAGCCTCCATCATAGAATAATCAATCTGATTAAACAATTTTTCATTAATATATAGATATATTACAGCGCTATATATAATGAACACGAGAAGCATTATCCCAGAATTGAGCACCGTCAATTTTAACATAACATTTCTCAGCATCGTCGAAACGGCTTGCAGCATAAAATCCATCCTTTCTGATAAACCAACTGCTATAGATGCATTTTCTTAGCCAAAACATCTATCGTAGTTGAACTACATGTTATAAAATCTATCCTTTAGAATGTTCCTTCAACATATAGCCAACACCGCGCACCGTCCGGATGAAATGATCGCACCCCAAAGCACTCATTTTTTTGCGGAGATGATGCACATAGACATCAACGATTCCGTAGCTGCTTTCTGATTCATAGCCCCAGAGCCGATCAAAAATCTGCTCCCTTGTTAAAATACGTTCCCGATTAAAAGTGAGATACTCCAGCAACTCGTACTCTTTAGCTGTAAGTCCCATAGCTTCTGATTCATAATATGCTTCTTGCAATTTAGGATGAAGAGCTATGTTTTTATAAGCAAGTAATTCTTCCAAGTCGCCTCCTTTACGCCGCAGCAAGGCCTTGACTCTCGCTAAAAGCTCAGCTACAGCAAAGGGCTTTACCAAATAATCATCGGCCCCCATATTTAAGCCTGTTACACGATCCTCAATACTGTCCTTCGCTGTAAGAAATAGCACAGGAACATGAATTGTTTTGAGGCGTATTTTTTTAACAATCTCGAGACCGCTCATGCCAGGCAGCATAATATCTAAGACCAATAAATCATATATGGCCTGTTCGGCTAAGAAAAAACCTTCATCACCATGACCAGTATCATCCACACTATATCCTTCACCTGTGAGTACAGATGTAATAGCACTTCTTAACATTTCATCATCCTCAACCACTAAAATCTTCATGATGCCACCTCCTTGTATCAAATGGAGTCTTTATTATCTTTTTTGCCCCTGCTCCGGATTGCCGCTCTTGCCATTTGGTGCTTTCATCTCAGGGGAAAGTGTTGCGATGGTGATACAGATACCTACAGATACTAAGACCGTTACTATCGCTGCAACGAGTTTCTTCTTGTCATTCCGCATTTTGTCTGTCACTGTTTTTATCCATTCAGAATGCATCAGTATATGCCAGCCAATGAGAACAATGAGTACATATCCTGTCCATTCATGAAGAGATTTAAATTTTATAGCTGCTAGAAACGACATGAGAAACCCTGGCTTAAATGCCAATGCTACCCCAGTAAACATACAAGTAAAGCCAATAATAACCAACATAATATTGATGAAATAGTTTTTTTCAACTTTAGAATACATATCATCTTGCCCCGCTTTCTTTGTGATACTATATTGACCTATTATAAGCTGCTTTTCTTAAATTTATCTTAAAGGGCCTTGTATCATCATTATTTTGACATGATAGATATTTTCATTCTATCACTTGTTTCCCATATTGCAAGTTGCTGTTATTCGAAAAATTCACGATACAGGCTACAGTAAAATTCCAATTTATATGTTATAATAACAGACAAAAATCAGGATTCTAAATAGACATTACTGGGATAAAAGCCGCCGTATCATCTCAAAATACATCAGGAAATGAGGACATATAATATGAAACTGATATCATGGAATGTAAATGGACTAAGAGCCTGCCTCACCAAGGGTTTTGAAGATTTCTTCAACATAATAGATGCCGATATCTTCTGTGTTCAAGAAACTAAAATGCAGCCAGACCAAGCTGATTTTAATTTGCCCGGTTATGAAAAATATTGGAACAGTGCTGTAAAAAAAGGCTACTCCGGTACTGCTGTTTTCACACGTCTAACGCCATTGACTGTTACCTCTGGCATGAATATAGCAGAACATGATCAAGAAGGGCGCATTCTAACATTGGAGTTTGAGCAGTATTATCTCGTCAATGTCTATACTCCCAATTCCAAACGTGAGCTGCTGCGCCTCGATTATCGTATGAAATGGGAAGATGACTTTAGAGCCTATCTCAAACAGCTTGATAATAATAAACCTGTGATCATCTGTGGCGACATTAATGTTGCTCACGAAGAAATTGATATTAAAAACCCAAAAACGAACCGTCGCAGTGCCGGTTTTACAGATGAGGAACGAGGTAAACTGACCACACTCTTACAATCCGGGTTTACCGATACCTTTCGCTACTTATATCCTGATACGAAGGATGCTTATACATGGTGGTCCTATATGATGAACGCCAGAGCACGAAATATTGGTTGGCGTATTGACTACTTTTTGCTTTCCGACCGACTGAGAGAATGCATTAAAGATTCCACTATTTACCCTGAAATTTTAGGCAGCGACCACTGCCCAATTGGACTAGAAATATCCCTATAGCATACTAATTTGGAGATATTCTAAGTATATGAGAGATAATCTTGTTTGATACTATTTCATCAAGCCTATTCCATGTATATCCTATTTATCGAGAGTTGTTAACATTTATGAAAAGGAGTACAATAGCAAAGCTGTATGTAATGTGTTTTATCTATTTTCCACCTTTTTCGAAATTATTCAGACGATTACTTGTGATCAATAAGTAGGGCTCTGAAAACAAATTAAGAAAGGGGGGGATATTATGATGTTACAAATCGGGGGAATGGCTGTCGTTGCTGTTGCTGGAACCATGTTTTTTTTCCAATTAGTTCACCTTTCTGGCCTTATTTAATATCTTAAGCAGTGGGCAAATAGATTACCTGTATATGGCAAAGAAAACACACCACCCGTCTTATGCGGATGGTGTGTTTTCTTTGCTGTATACAAGAGATCTTTCCCTAAAATTTTCAGGCAGCATCCTTGTCTCCTTGGACTGGACATAGCCCCATACTGCACTAATCGAGAGTTATTCTAAGCATAGGAGAGATAATCCTGTCTAGGAGTATCTTACTAGCTGTGTACTATGTATATTGTACATAGAGAGAGTTGTTAACATACATAGAAAGGACTACAATTACAAGTGCTGTATGTAATGTGCGCCATCTATTTTTCACCTTTTTCGAAAATATTCAGACTATTCCGGCTAGAAATAAACACGGTCTGAAAATAATTAAAGAAAGGGGGTGAAATTATGGCTTTTCAACTCGGAGGAATGACTCTACTTGTTATGGGTTCATTTATTGGTGTTTTACATTTAATTCACTTAACTGGTGTGATGTAATATCATGACCTGTGACAAATAGAGTACTTGTATATGGCAAAGAAAACACACCACCTGCTTTATGCGGATGGTGTGTTTTCTTTGTTATATATAAGGGTTGCTTCCTTGAAATCCTGCCGAGGCTTGGTTTTATGAGTATTATAGTAGTTTGCTGGGGCCCTTATGCTGGAGATCTTTTAAATATGATAATCATGAATGATTTCCTGAAAAAAGCACACGCTATATCATATGGTGATTCATTCACACTAACTGGAGGTAGATTGTTATGAAAGAAATAAGCCCCGTCAAATGGACTGTTTTTTTTGTTGGAACATTATTGTTAGTAGTATTATTACTAGGCGGGTGCACCAACTTGACACCTGTCGATCCTCAGCCAACACCTACCATTCCCCCTAAACAAGTAACTGAAATAGCAGATCTGAAGGTCACCTATAATTATAGTGATACAGGTAAAGTACAGCTCTCTGCCAACAACCTTGTATTAAAAGTCGGGCAAAAACTCACCCTTGAGCCTGCACCAGGACTCAGTACAAACACTCGTTTTGTATCCTCTGGGGAATATTTTATCGGCAATGTTATGAGACAGGAAACTGATGGTGCGGAAAGTAATAAAGTAGTATTTACAGCAATAAATCCAGGCAAAGGCATACTCAGTGTTATTCCCAACACAAACGAAACAGATAGAGCCGTTGATCTTGTGGTCACAGTCCAATAATAGGAGTGGCAACTCCAATATAACCCATGATTCCCCATATTCCTACAACGTTAACAAGCCGCTGCAGCAGCGGTTTGTTAACGTTGTAGGAATATCTTTTTCCACACTCAATCTAATAAAATTAGTAAAAATTTCATCCTCTCTAGCAGATGCAAACGAAAAATGGTCCAAGAACAACTTTTCCGCTGCTAATAATGAATAAATACTATCATTCGATAAAAAGTGAATTGTTAATCAGCTCATTGTTATATATAATTCAAGATAGAGTAACATTGTTTTTCAGGCAGAGAGGGAGATAACATGAATCTTACAAAAGCAGATTTTTTAAAAATACATCATATTAGTGAAGATGAGCTTCTAAAAAATCACATCGATTGGCAAACCTTAACAGACATATATCTAGATTTTAATAAATATAAGGATACCTACTTAACCCAAGCTGAATTTATTGCCAGTACACTTAGAACACATAATAAAATTCATTTTGTAAAGTCCAGGGTAAAGGAAACAGAGCGTTTAATTGAAAAAATTATTAGAAAAACACCGGAACGCCAAGAAATCAAAGGTGATGACTTCCAATTTACAGTGGATAACTATAAGGAAGAAGTAACAGATTTAATTGGAATCAGGGCTATACATATTTTTAAAGAAGACTGGGAAGACATACACAGTTTCATTGCCAACACTTGGAAAATAATGGAGATTACTGCAAATGTTAGAGACGGCGATGACACCCAAAGATTCGAAGAATTAAATATCAAACTCAATTCGAGAAAATCAGGTTATCGTTCTGTCCACTATCTAATTGAATTTTTTCCTACAAGTCAAAAAGTAATTGCCGAGATTCAAGTGAGAACCATCTTTGAGGAAGGTTATGGTGAAATCGACCATCAGCTGCGCTATTCTCATAAAAAAATCCCAGGGATACTTGCTTCCAATCTCCTCTTATTCAATCGAATTGCTGGCAGCTCAGATGAAATGGCTTCTTTTATAAATTTGCTCAACAAGAATCTTACTGAAATAAAGGATGATTATGAACAAATAATTACTAGTAAAGATCAAGAAATAGCTGAATTGAAAGACAGGCTGAAATAAGGATACGATAAGTTTGCATCATGGGAAAATTTTTAGCGAGCTAGGATTGACTGATGTCTGTCTTAAAATTTCAGATTAAGTATAATAAAAATCACTGTTCAATAGGATAGTGTTTTTTATTTATTGCCCAGCCTCTCTCTCTAAACAGGAGGATTAAACTTGATAGTAATATCTACTATCTCTGAAATGGTTCCCAGTCGAATGGGTGCTCCCCAGGTACCATAACCTGAGGAGACGATTATTTGATAAGTCCCTCTTCTTAAGTATCCCCAATCAATTTCAAAGAATCGCTGGGTAAGCAAATTGAGGGGAAATATCTGCCCATGATGGGTATGACCAGATAACTGAAGATCCACACCAGCCAGCACCCCTTCCTCCAGGGCAGCTGGTTGATGGTCCATCAAAATAATGGGGAACTCACGTGTACTGGACTGTAGAATTGATGACAGGCTTTGGCGCGGAGTGCCAACAAGCTGTTCTCGAAACAAATCATCACGCCCAACTATCATTACCCCATTAGGGAGTATGATATATTGATCACGCAAAATATGAATCCCCGCCTGTTTTAAGTATGTGAGCGCTTTTTCAGAGTGGCCATATATATACTCATGACTGCCCAGTATCCCATATATGCCCAGCCGTGATCGAATACCTTGTAATATTTGAGGCATTTCATTTTCAACAAAAGCCCCTATATTTTCGTCAATAATATCTCCTGGCATTAAAACCAAATCTGGGTCTAACTTGTTAATGATTTGAACTGCATGTTTTAACCGTTCCCTGCCCACCAACAGCCCTAAATGAAGATCTGAAATACAAACAACGTGTAACTCAGAACAATTGCCTGCCTGTTTGTTAATTGTTATATCATAGTGGCGAACCTGAGGCGTACAAGCTTTCCGCGCACCATAAACTACAACTAGAACGGCGGCGGCCAGTATCAGTACACCAACACCAAGTGAGTAGGAGCCAATCACACCAGGCAGCCATATGGAGCTGACGATTGCTGCTATATCATAGAGTAACCAGAATAGACACCAGTAAAATGTTAGTCCTAACCAAAAAGAGCCACTCCAAATCAACCGATCGCTAAATTTGCCGGGGCAGCAGATAGCGCCAAGCCTTCCAAAAAAATAAGAACCTGCCAACAGTGAAAAAATAATCCAGTAGCAGCTAACTAATTCAGGGGCTACTGCCACGCCAACTGATTGCCAAAACCTTAAACCAATATAATAATTACCTATCCCAAAAAGAATAATTAGCCCGGCTACCATCAAGATGAACTTTGTGCGCATTTCCCCCTCCTTGTTCTTGAACTAGTTTCGGGAATTATTATGACTTCTTTCTTCTATTCTAACAAAATAAGCACCTGCTTATCCATTAAAGTGGTAAGAAAACTTGGCTTCGGTCAATCCTCAGCATAGGCCAAAGCCTTTAGTTGCCCTTACTTGTAATCAAGAAAGTGTTATACTCCTTTCTGATTCCGAAAAAAAAACGCCAGACCGGGAGGTCTGACGACTGCCTATTACTTAAACATTAGAACTTTTTGACTGTCCGCACATGTATGTGTTCCATTTTCTTATGGAACATATGCTGTGGCTTGCGAATAGAATGGATGAACATTACGATGACACCTAAGGCAATCAATGATCCCCAAAGACCCCAACCATAAAACATGCCTACTCCTCCAATTCAATAATGCGTGTCCCATAGATAGATTCAAGAAACTCTTCAACATTCCACATATGGATAATTCTAATGAACCAGGTAAAATTTATATTAAACTATTTGAATAGGTTCTTCCTTGATTTCTTCTCTTATTATTTATTATAATCATACATCCATGCGAAATCTGTCGATATAGGATCTAGATAAAAATTTTTATTCAACAAAAAGCAACCCCATTAGCTAAAAGGAGTTGCTTTGATTCTTGCTTTAAATTTTAACATCAATTATTGCTGAAACACCGACACCATTCACTCGAGAGAACTTGGTGACATTTTTAGTATCGATTGGAATTAATGCTTTAACGCGAAACTTAT
>Ga0074193_1003865_pt1 | contig 10200 bp, 7 predicted proteins | sample EPASupsiteHSE605_FD_64523 | JGI IMG/M metagenome (GOLD analysis project Ga0074193, IMG submission 64523) | Bioremediated contaminated groundwater from EPA Superfund site, New Mexico - Sample HSE6-05 | ecosystem: Environmental > Aquatic > Deep subsurface > Groundwater > Contaminated ...
CTGGCAATTCACAACAGAAGATGCAAGGGTAAAATTGTCACGTCTTTATCCGACAATTGAGGATTGACGAGACACTAGCCTCCCCTTTCTTCGGTTTTCCTCCAGGGAGCCTGTAGTAAGACCCGGAACTGCTCACCAGCAGGATTCCATCATCGGTTTCAACTATTACTGATCCTCTTCGATTGTCGTATGCACTTGGAATATTTCTACCTTCTTTGAAACGGCTGATTTTATAGGATTATTACTTTTTGCTAAGAACTTTATTTCTAAAATTATTTAAAATTTTTACAGGTCGGTTGCTTTCCTTCTTTAGTCGCAAATAACGGAAACTTTATATTTTCTGTTAAGTCCTCAATAATTATACAAAGATTTATGCCCTTAATAACTCCACTTTCATTCTTTTAGCAACTTTTATATGTTTACTCCATAATGAAAAGCAGAAACAAGTTCAAAAGAATATTGAAAATGGCAGGTAATAACAACGAAACTGAAAACAGGTTATGGGACGTGCAAATGAACTTCGGGATAATTCCGGCTTGAAAGCCTCGGATATTCTGTGCATCTATTTGTATTAATATTTCTAGTGTCGAATCAAACACAAAATGTCGTATGAAATCGAGTGCAGTTATTAGGAATTATTGAATCCTTGATAACTGACTTGACACTAGTGAGATTCCAGGAAATGTAACTTTTACCTTATGGTGCTATAAAATGAAAAAATAGTGGAAAGACTCTTTATCATAGGTTCAAAAAAAGGCTTTTTGGGATAAGAAAAAAAGGCAAAAGGGGGTTGGATGGGAATTTGAGGACTAAATAGACTTTTTTATAACGAGAGTTGAGAATATCTTTGAGAAAGAGTATATGAAGTTATTTTCAAACAGATAAAAAAATTTAAATATGAGCAATAGATTAAATAGGCGTATGGAAATACAGTTAAAAAAAGATTTGATCTCTGCAATTGGTTGGCTTGTTCTCTGGATTATTGTCAAAAGCTACATAAATTCATGTGCCCCGTAACTTTGGAACGCTAACAAAGAAACTTAGAGAAATTTGATATAAATTTGAAAGAAATTTAAGAGAAACTCAACAAGTATTTAGAAGGACTTTAAAATTGCCGAAAGTTGCATGAAATAATTTTTATTTAACTTTCAGATTTGCAGATACTACAGGGTGAGACATGCAACAAACAATTTTTATATTTAAAATCCGATTTATTCCAGATGGCTGCTTCCTGGTCTCGGTCCAGAACCCTTGAGACAAAGCATAAGGTATTTTCCTGGCGGATAGACAGTCGAGGAAACGTTTTCATAAAAAGGAAGTTCAGAAAGAACATTTTTTCAAGAACCGCTAAGATTAGCTGCCTTCACCTGGACAATCTCTTCGAATTCATGCAGGATATGGAATGGAAAGCCCTTGCAAACTATGCTGCAAAACTGTGCTTGGGAATAGAACGAGCAAAAGAGGGGAATGAAATTCTTGCTGCTTTTGGAAAACTGGCAGGAAAAAACGATAGAGTACTCTCGAGATTCGTTAAGTCCAGAAAATGAATCCACTTTTTTGGTAATTTTCTTGAGCCAATTCTTGAACCCGGAGAAATTGAAAAAACTAAAAAACAACAAAAACAGAAAGAGCAAATTAAACCAACCGAAAACATCGAACAGACGAAACTTTTGGCCTTTTTTCATAACTAATGAAAAATAAAAATTTAGAAACCAGGAACTCAACGAATAACTAAAAGTAAAAGAAAGGTTTAGAAAAAGTAACATTTATAAAAGAAGAATCCCCCTTTAAAGAGAAGAATATGTTTTCAAAATACTACTCTGATTTTAAAAAGAAGAATCTGTTTTTAAGTACGTTCCAAAAGTAAATTCATGAAGTTTCAACATCCATTTCTATGCCTCCAACCCTTTTTGCAACAAGAGTATATATTGTGCCAATAAGAAGTCCCACTATTGCTCCCGCAATCCCATAAAACACAACGAAGAATACAATTGCAAATATGCCTTCAATAAGACCTATCCCATCCATACTCAGTATGAAAAGAATAATCGGTGAAAAGATGATGGCAAGTGAGAGATACATAATACTCAGGACTTTTGCCAGAGACATGCTATTTAAAGATGTGATACGCATCATATAATACCCCCTAAATGTCTAACAATCTGTAAGTATAAAAATTTATTCTGTTAGGTAGTTGAAGAAAGTAACTTTTTACCCGGAAGATTCTCCAATCTTTCTGCCTATGAGGATGTTTTTCCGAACATTTTAAACCGGAGTTCGGTTTTACACAGTTAATTCCTGAACATCAATGTTTAAGACCAGCCTGGAACAAATACTGAGTTAAAACGATCTCTTTTCCAAAAGTATCTTTTTACTTTCTGGGGGCTGGCTTGAACGGAACTGTCGGGTGTTAACGTACTTGAGATCCTTACAGGAATAGATCAGCTAATCTGGGGACCGCCGCTTCTGGTTTTACTTGTGGGAACCGGGATTTTCCTGACCTGGAAACTCGGGATGGTTCAGGTCATCAGGTTGCCCCTTGCACTCAAGTATGTGCTTAATTCTAGAAAAACCGAAATTGGAGTACAGGGTGACGTTTCAAGTTTTGGGGCGCTGAGTACTGCACTGTCCTCAACTATTGGAACTGGAAATATAGTTGGGGTTGCAACTGCAATAAAAACAGGAGGTCCAGGTGCTCTCTTCTGGATGCTTCTTGCAGGTTTTTTCGGGATGGCAACCATGTACTCCGAGTCCCTGCTTGCAGTCAAATACAGAGTGACTGATTCAAAAGGGCAGATGTCAGGAGGGCCCATGTATTATATAAAAAACGGGCTTGGGCAGAGAAAGTACAGCCAAACTCTTGCTACGGCTTTTGCTTTTTTTGGTATGAACGTAGCTCTCTTCGGGATAGGGACTTTTCCGCAGGTAAATTCCATTGTTGATTCGGCAAGGATTGCCTTTAATATCCATGAAACTCTGAGCGCTTTTGTAATAAGCCTGCTCGTAGCGTTTGTAACACTTGGCGGAATCAGGAGGATTGCAGGCGTTGCCCAGCTTCTAGTGCCTTTAATGGCAATAAGCTATGTATCGGGATGCCTGATAATAATTGGGTTAAACTTTGAGAAAATACCTGAAACTTTCACTTTGATAGTAAGTGCTGCATTCACAGAAACTGCTGCAAGGGGCGGTTTTCTTGGAGCAGGAGTAATGCTTGCAGTCAGAATGGGAATTGCACGAGGAATTTTCTCAAACGAGTCCGGCCTAGGAAGTGCTCCGATAGCCGCTGCGGCTGCAAAGGTAAAAGAGCCTGTCAGACAGGGACTCATTTCCATGACAGGAACTTTCTTTGATACTATTATCATCTGCTTCATGACCGGAATCGTCCTGATCGTAACAGACTCCTGGACAGGTGACCTTGCAGGTGCATATATGACAAGCTATGCTTTTTCCACCGTACTTGCGGAGTTCGGAAATTACATAGTAACAGTCGGGCTCATTTTGTTTGCCTTTACAACAATTCTTGGGTGGAATTACTATGGTGAGCGCTGTACGGAATTTCTCTTCGGTGTAAAAGGAATTCTCCCTTACAAAATTCTTTACATCCTGATTGTTGCCTCAGGTGCCTTCATGACTCTTGATGTTATCTGGGTACTCGCTGATATCGTAAACGGGCTCATGGCTATTCCAAACCTTATTGCTCTGCTGGCCCTACGAAAAGTTGTTACTATCGAGACCACGCAGTACTTTGAGAAACTTAAGGCTGAAGCCTCGAATTCGGGGGAGATACCAAAATAATCCGGCTGGAAAAACCTTGCTGAATACAGAGTTTTTTTTCAATCAACCGTTGACCCGCAACCGTTGACCCGAAACCGTTGCGCCGGTTTATCACGCCTATAGGGTTTGGGGCTAAGGTTCTCAAATCCAAATGTTAACTCGTCGTTTTCGCTCAAGCCTTTTTTGAAAAGGCTTGAAATACAACAGATTACAGGTTGCAAATAAAGTGTAATCGTTATAAACCAGGCATGAGGACTGTTACATATGAATCCCGCCTATCAAGAAAAGCTTTCCTGTACAAGGAAAAAGAAGTGTAAGTTAATAGGTCGAATGCTCGTAAATCGAAGGTCCATAATTAGAATACTAGCAAACAAATGCTCTACGTTGTCTCTTCATTTTTTAGTTACCTTACTGATGATAACTATATTTCTGACAGGCCCGGTTTCCGCAGTTGTAGTGTCAGGAAGCACCCATCTTGTAGTCGATGTCTCGGAAATCAACCCCAATCCTGCCAGGCCTGGAGAGGACCTGCTCATAAAGGTTAATATTCAGAATGCCGGAGATGAGCCTGCAGAGAACGTGATAGTAGGTATTGAAGAAATTCATCCTTTCATTTTTAAGTATAGTACGTCAAAACTTTATGGTTCCGGAACGAACACGGAACGAAATTTTCGAATTGAACAGATAAGGCAGCGTTCCAAGGTCGAACTGAACTTCTATTTGAGGGTAGACCCTGAGACTGAGTCCGGAGTCTATCAGACTGAGTTTACTATCAAAGACAAAAGCGGAACAAGTTTTTCCAGAAGAATTCCTGTTCGGGTAGAAGGAAACCCGGATCTTGTGCTTAGCGGCAGTGAAATTCTTTCTGTAAATGAGGATAATTCCTCTTCAGAAGCCATAGTTCCTGGACAGGAGTTTTACCTGAGGACATCAGTTAAGAATGCAGGAAACGGGAACGCAAAAAATGTAAGGGTAATTCTTAACCTCAACAATTCGTCACCTTTAATTCCGCTAGAGGACAATGTCCGTTTTTTTGAGAATCTGAGTGCAGGCAGTTCTAAAAACCTCTCGTTCAAACTTCTTCTGGGCAGCAATGCCGATGTGAAACCTTACAGGATTCCATTGCGGATAACAGCCTCGAATAGCACTGAGACTTTCCAGATAGACAAGATCCAGGAAATTGGAATTAACGTGCTTAATCGAGCGCAAATTGATATTTCAAGCCTGAAATTTGATCCGGAGATGCCTGTGAAAGGACAGCAGGTATCCCTGACTTTAAGGCTCGAAAATGTTGGAGAAGGTGAAGCTCGTTCGGTCAAAGCCAGGCTTGAGGGACTTGAGGGCAGCGGAAGCACGAATGCTTTTCTCGGGCGTCTGGATAAAGACGATGATGCTCCTGCAGTATTTACATTCACTCCTGGAAAAACAGGTGATCAGAACGTGACCCTGCTGGTAGAGTATGAGGATGATTTTGGTAAGCACCAGGTTAGTGAGAACCTGACTTTTAATGTGAAAAGCCAGGAAGGAAGCATTCCTCCAATTGTGCTCGGAGCAGTCCTGGTCCTTGCATCTGTGACCCTTTATATGAAAAAGAAAGGTAAGCTCTAAAATTCCGAGAACAAGAAGCCTGGAACTAATAATTTCGAAAACAAGAATCCTGGAATTAATAATTTCAAAAATAAGCTCGAAAACGAAATTAACCAGAGAGGATGGCCTATTATGCTTGAGAAAGCGAGAGTTTCCTTCTTCCTTGCCAGCCGCTCCATAACCAGGGGCAATAAAGGAATTACAATCTTTACAGTTTTTGTCCTGACTCTGATCTTTATACAGCTTGTGCTTTTCTCAAGCATGCTGGCTGGGGTTACGCTCAAGTTCAATGAACTTATGGTAAACTTTCAGACCGGAAACGTCGTGGTCGAACCGAAGGAAGAAGAACGTCATATAGAGGACGCATCAGCTCTCCAGAAGAAGATAGAAAGTCTTCCGCAGGTAGTAGGAACCTCGGCTCGCCTGAAAACAACTGGAAATTTCCGTTATAAAGAGAAGGAAATAGGAACTACGATTTATGGTATAGATCCTGCGGACGAGACCTTCGTAACAGGCCTTGAAGATGCTATAATAAGTGGAGAGTTTCTGAGCAGGCCTGATAAGGGAGAGATAATTTTGGGCAGGGAGGTCTCAGGAGGTTTCGGAGCCCTTATGGAATCTAAGTCTTTAGGAGGTGTGGAAGTAGGAGACACCGTTGAACTTACAATCGGAGGCGTAACCCGAGAGTTCAGGGTAAAGGGAATCTACTCAACACGTTTCTTCATGGCTGATGCCTCAGCCTATCTTACAAAGGCTGATCTTGAAGAACTGATGGGGATTAAGGGCAGAGACTTTGCCCAGGAAATAGCCGTTAAAACCGCAGACGGCACACCTGAGGACGATACCAAGACTGAGCTTCTTTCTCTCGGCATTGGTGAGAATATCCGTACCTGGCATGAATTTGCAGGTATCCTCCGACTGATCGAAAGCACGCTTGGGCTGGTCCGGAATATTATGAACGCAATCGGTCTGTTAATTGCTTTTGTGATCATCTTCGTGGTTATTTACGTAAATATCGTGAATAAAAAAAGACAGATCGGGGTTCAGAAAGCAATAGGGATAGAACAAAATGTGATAATTGCATCTTTTGTGCTCCAGGCCATGCTTTACGCAGGTGCGGGTGTTATACTTGGCTACGTGTTTGTGCGCTTCGGACTTGTACCTTATACTGTTTCCCACCCTGTGGAAGTCCCGCTTGGCTCTATGAGCCTCAGGCTGGACAATGCAGAGGCCTTAAATCGGGCAATCCTCCTGTTCCTTTCTTCTATAGTAGGCTCGGTAATTCCTGCGTACAAACTGGCTCAGAAAGACCTTCTTGACCTGATCTGGGGTAAATGAATGGGGCAAATAAAGGGTGAAACTATGGAAAAAATCCGAAAGCATACCGAGGACGCAGTAAAAATTATGGATAAAATCCGAAAACAGACAGAGAATACAGTGAAAAGTATGGATATAATTCAAAAATCGACAGATGATACTATTACAGACACTATTATAGAAGGTATAGATATCACACGCACTTTCAAGATGGGAGAGGTAGAGGTTAGGGCCCTGCGCAGCGTAAACGTAAGAATCCGGCGTGGAGAATTCATTGCAATCATGGGTCCGAGCGGTTCAGGCAAGACCACACTTTTAAACCAGCTCGGCCTGCTTGATACCCCAAATTCGGGAAAGGTTATTATAGACGGCTCGGATACCTCCAGACTGTCTGAGAGCGAAAAAGGCAAATTCAGGCTGCATAACCTGGGCTATGTTTTTCAGGACTATGCTCTTCTTCCCGAGCTCAATGCCATGGAAAATGTCTATATCTCTCTTATGATGCAGGGCAAAAGTAAAACCGAATGCGAATCCGCAGCTGCAGAAATTCTTGCCGCAGTTGGCCTTGGCGATCGCCTTCAGCAGCTTCCCTCCAAAATGAGCGGAGGCCAGCAGCAGAGAGTCTCAATAGCCAGAGCTCTTGCCCACTCCCCAGAAGTCCTTTTTGCAGACGAGCCCTGTGCCAACCTTGACTCCGAGACCTCAAAGGAAGTTCTTGACCTTTTCGAGAAATTCAACCAGGAAAAAGGACAGACTATTGTAATGGTTACACACGAAGAATGGCATGCCGAATACGCAGACAGGGTAATTAGGTTGAAAGATGGAATCGTTCAGGAGTGAGCATACTATACAGACTGGGTTTCTAATAACATTATGATTATTAAGACTTATAATGTTGATATACAAAATTAAGTTATGAACACATATCATTATGACTTTAAAATTGGCTTTATTATACACCTCAAACCATTCAACAGATTAAAAATCTGTATAAATTCATAAATTATACAAGAACAGGCAACAAAAAAGTTAATTATTAAGTAAACTTCAACTCCATTTAAATTGAAGAACTATCACGAAAACATGGAATAACTTCAAAGTTAAACGAAATAATAGGTTACCTGTGCACTGTATTAAACTGCATTCAATCACTTACTGTTTTTGTTTTCGGGAAATATGGTTATGTTACCTTGAACTATTACGTTTTTCAGGTCCTTTACAATTTCCAGATTCTTCTTAATCTCCCAAATTGCTCAAATTATTGTAAATTTTCCAGTAACCTCTCTAATATATTTAGTGCTAAATTCCAATTATGAAATAAGGATTTAATGTTTTCTGAGCCCGTGCTGGTAAAATATAAAAAACTTATTTGAAGAACTGTCACGGCTTTAACGGTTCTTTTTTGATCCGTTTCCTGGCATAATTTGCGCAATAATACAATCATTAAATCAATAAGATAATCATTATATCAATAAACTGAAATTAGATCGATACACAAAAAAAGAGAAATAAAATAAGATTAACTGTTAAAAATATTATATACAATGACTACGTATTATAAATTGCGTTCTCATCCCTTTAACACCCCACTAGCAAAAAGCACCTACTCCAAACATTACTCCACTATAAAAGGGATAAAAAGAGAAACTCGCAACGCATGAGTCAAGTACCTCAATACCTCTTCCCCAACTACAACAAAGTGAGTCTCTTGAATACCATTCGGAACTCCCAGGTTTTTTCGGATGAGAACGCCACCTCATTTTTAAAAAAGTTATGACTATCCAGGCACTATAAACCGATATTAAAACCTTAATTAATCGATATTAAAAGCCTTAATTAATCGATATTAAGAGCTTTAATTGACAGATCTCTATGCCCAAAGTCGGTATTAGTTGCCCCATTTTTAGGGTATCTTACTAGTTCCAAAGAGTTTTCAGGACCCGAATCTATTCACCTGAGTTTCATTTAGGAAGGATAGAGCCTTTTTTCGGATAAATCAGCCTTTTATAATGCCTTTATATAGTGACTTTTATAATGACTTTTATAATGTCTTTTATAATGCCTTTTATAATGCCTTTTATAATGTCTTTTATAATGACCTCTAGAATGATTTGACCTTTTTCTTTGTTATCGTACAGGTAATCAGATGTAACATTTTACATCCAGCCACATCAGGTATCGTAGCTTAATGCTATAATGTTAAACCAATAAAGAAACATTAAATCTCTATATCAACAAAATAGAGCTAAAATAATATTACTTGTTAAAAATATTATATAGGGTGAGAGCATAGTATAATTTGCGTTCTCATCTACAAGACCACATAGCAAGACCTATTCCACAAGAAATACTTCAACGCCTACTCCGAAAAATCTACTCTAAAAGTGAAGAGATAAGAAACTCGCAACCCGTGAGTCTAACACCAAACCTCTTCCTGAACAAGACCTAATAAGTGCCGTTCGGAACTTCCAGAAATACTCAGATGAGAACGCATATCTTTTTTATAAACTGTTGAAAGGTTTCCGGCCTGACAGAAGATTCATGCTGAAGTTAATGAATTCACATTGCATTCACATGTGTTTTTTTCCAAGTATGCGGCAAAAAATAAAAAATAGTTTTTATAAAACCGGAAGGCTGACAAATTTTGAAAACTGATGATGCAATTGCTTTAATCTACCCAAAAGAGAGTTTAATCTTATCAATAAATAGATAAAAGATAGAAGAAGTGAAAAAAGAGTTATAAAGATATGGTTTCACTCTCTTTTTTTCGCTTGAAAATAGCAGTCACTTTGCCTTCTTCATTGATATCATTCCTGATTAAAACCAGTTCCCAGCCCTCATTCCCTATTCTTTCAAGTTCGACCATCATCTCTGGCATTACTACGTCAAGTTTGCGAGTATCATACTCCCATAGATGTATCATTTAATAGTCCCCCAGTTAACGATAAAGATAAATTTTTTAATGTTTATATTGGAATAAAACTATAAATAACCTGAACAAAAGAAAAAAAGAAATCAGGTATTTGCCTCAAGCGAAGCTATCTTTTCTTCTTCAGCCTTATTTACCGGAGTTCCCATTTTCCGAGTCTTATTCCTTAAAACGAGTTTTCCTCGCCTTAGAATTAGAGAACCCTGAAGTCACGGACTTAAAATGTATGTATAAAGAAATTTTGGCAAAAAATTTTGGCCAGGTTTTTAAGGATTGTGTAAATCATTGCGCCGGTTGATCTCGCCGGATAGGGTTTAGGGACAAAGTTCTCAAACTCAAACATTGCCAGTTTTTTCAATCAAACCCTTTAAGGACCCAAAAAGAAGTTCGGGTAAATCAGATTTTCCAAGCCAGTTGAAGATTTAGCTTTTCTTATCATAATTCAACTGGATTGACTCCGATAATCATCCTGTTTATAATTCAGCCCTCTTGAACGAACTACGTGAGCGAAAAGGGCCCCGTCCTCCCGAGACGGAACTCGGGTGACGGAACTCTGGTAATTCAGCCCTCTTGAGCGTAGCGAAAAGGGCCCC
>Ga0074193_1003866_pt1 | contig 10199 bp, 15 predicted proteins | sample EPASupsiteHSE605_FD_64523 | JGI IMG/M metagenome (GOLD analysis project Ga0074193, IMG submission 64523) | Bioremediated contaminated groundwater from EPA Superfund site, New Mexico - Sample HSE6-05 | ecosystem: Environmental > Aquatic > Deep subsurface > Groundwater > Contaminated ...
TATACCATTGTTTATGATTGACTTTATGGATAAGTTTATTGAGTTGGGGCTGGGTGAACAACGGGGGTTTTGAATCACAAGGAGCCCACGGGGTCTACCATTGTAGTAACTCAAGGGGACGGTTCTGTTGAGTCGGTGGGCAAAAAGTAATAGAATAATTGGGACAGATTTTCTAAAAAGGAAACAGACGATTTCGGTTTAGTTACCGAGTCCGGCTGTTTCCTTTTGTATCAGAATTACACAGTATCTTTTTCTTGTCGTTTTTGATTTTCAATACGTAATATTATCTCAAATTCAGGTTTTACTTCTGGGATGAATTGGGTGACGGTAGACCATATGATTTTCAAGTCTACTCCGAAGTATTAATGTGCTAAATGGTCTCTCATTCCGGCCATCGCTCTCCAAGGAACAATTGGATAACGGTCTCTCCAATGTTTGGGAACCCCTTTAACGGCTTCACCCATAATTTCGATGGCTCTAGTGACCGCAAATACTGTTTTAGAATCTGTTGCAAAATCATCGTATGTCATGTTATCAATGAAGCTTTCTACTTTTCCCATGGCATCCAGGATATCTTGAATATAGAACTCAAGGGGACGGTTCTATTGAGTTGTTACTCAAATGTGATAGAATAATCTTGAGGTGGTGACGGTGCCTAGGCAAGCGCGTCAGAAAGAGTCAAAGTGGTAGATATCATAATGTTTTACGGGGATAAAAAAATATTATTTAAAGATGATGCAGATAGGGAATTGTATCATAGTAATTGTGCCATTTGATGATAAATTTGATATAATAAAATCAACAGAAAGGAGTGAGATAATGCCGACAATCTCCATGTTTTACGGGATTATTATTCAGATGTTTAACAATAACGAGCATAACCCACCTTACTTTCATGCTATATATGCTGAATACAAAGCGACATTCACGTTAGATGGCGAGCTCCTGGAGGGAACATTTCCAAGAAAACAACAGAAACTGATTCAGGCATGGGTAGTCTTGCATGAAGACGAGTTAAGAGCGAATTGGAACTTAGCTATTAGCGGAGAAGCACTTTACAAGATAGAGCCTTTGAAATAAGGCGCTGCTATAGCGACATTAACTGGGGGGATATGTGTGGGAGACGAAGTGGTTGTAAGGGGCGAGTTAAAGCAGGTAAGAAGCGTTCTTCCGCTAGATGATTACAAGCTCCTGCTGGAATTTAGCAATAATGAGAAGCGAGTTTTTGATATGAAGCCACTTCTCGACAAGCCTGTATTTAAACCACTCTGGAATAAAGAGTTATTCCAGAAGGCGCACATTGTGTTTGACTATACTGTGGCTTGGAATGATGATTTAGACGTGTGTCCGGATAGTCTGTATAGAGAGAGCATGCCAGTTGTAAGCGGTCAAGTAAAATAGGCCAAAAACGGAAGCAAAGTATACCACTTTTTCAGAAAACTCAAGGGGACGGTTCTTTTGAGTTGGTGAGCGAAAAGTGTTAATATATAGCTAAGAGCAGGTCCAACCCGGAAAGTGGAAGGAAGAAACGGGATGATATGGGAAGAAGAAGACTTGGTTGATGAAGATGAAACAGGTCATAGAGAGTTTGATGAGTAAATGAGATTGATGCCAGTGTCGTTGGGGTAAAGGGTACGGGATAAGTCAAAACCAAGGGGACGGTTTGCAGTTCTGTTGAGTCGCTGGGCGAGAAGTGATAGGATAGTCTTAATAAATAGTTGAGTCAGGAATTTTCTACCAATAGTTTTAAAAAACTCTATAAAATTATCATACGAATAATATAATAGTACCAAAACCAATGATAAGGAGATGACTATATGGCTTCTGTTATCCGTCCTATATCGGATTTAAGAAATAACTTTAACGAAATTAGCAAACTGGCTCACAAAGAGCAAGAGGCTATAATTTTAACTAAATTCGGCAAAGCGGACATTGTTGTACTATCTCACGCAGCTTATCGTAGACAGCAAGCACTATTAGAAATATATGAGAAATTGGCCGAAGCAGAGGAAGAAGCTAAAGCCGGTTTAGGAATACCTCACGCCGAGACTATGAAGCATCTGAGGTCTAAATATGGACGAAATACCTAGCTGTCATAAAGTATTTGAAATGCCTGCTGCAATTAGAGATTTAGACGACATTCTCAGCTATGTTCAAGATGATTTACAGGTGCCCGGAACGGCAGTCAGCTTACTGGATGCTTATGATGAGGCAGTTAAAAGCCTCAAATTTTCCCCTTACCGGTGTACAAGCCTAATGGAAAGAGGATTAAAGCACTATCGTGTAAAAGAATTTGAAAATTATCTTATATTTTATGTTGTTAAGGAAGAATTAAAGATAGTGGAGGTTAGACGGATCTTTCACAGTAAACAAAATTATAGATTTTTGCTGAGAAAATAAGGGTAAATTTTCCGAAGAATAACTCTGAAGAATAGTATTAACTCAAGCATTCCTGCAAGGAACTCAAGAGGACTGTTCTGTTGAGTTCCTTGCAGGAATTACTGGGATAAGCCAAACTATAATTGCAAAAGCTTAACGTTTTTGTGATAATAGAAAGAAAAGGTAAAGAGGGAAATTTCCATGAGGCCGAGTATTGGTTTTAGGGAAAGTCAAGCGAAAATTCGAAAAACGTTGAATGCCCTCGCACAAAAAGCTGCTTTTGTTCCGAAAAAGACGATACGCACTCGTCCGAGAGACATTGATGAGACTATGGCTTTATGCAGAGCAGTAGCAATAAGCGTACGGGAAGCTAAATTGTCCGGGCGGCTTCGTAAGACAACTGAGGGGTATATAGTATCATGGAAACGATAAAGAAGAGACTAGAACAATGTATAAAAAAGCAACTAGGTATTCGCTAGTAACTCAAGAGGACGTAAAGAGGATAAGTGGTTAGTGTAAAGTTTGCTGTTTTTTGGGGCGAGAGGTGGGAAGCACATGCAGTCGGAGATGGGTGTTAGGCGTGTTATTGACTTACTAATAGAAAAAGTTGCGGCTTATGTTATTATTTTATTTGGATCTTCAGGAAAGGGCTTAGCACGTGAAGATAGTGACATGGATATTGCATATCTTGGCGACAGGATGCTTGATAGTTACGAAAATTTCATGTTTGCGCAGGAACTTGCCGGTGTAATAGGTAGAGATGTGGACTTGTTGAATTTATCCCTGGTTTCCACTGTAATGAAAGCTCAGATTATCACAAGCGGGAAAGTAATTTATTGCAGTGATGAAATGCGGAAAGCGGATTTTTTTATAAAAGCGCTGAAGGAGTATGCGCTACTTAATGAAGAACGAGTTGTTGTGTTGCGAGAAATCAAAAGGCGGGGTACTGTGTATGGAGAATGATGTAATTTACAATAAGGCACAGATAATTGAGCGCTGTCTGCAGCGGGTTTATGAAGAATATGCGGGAAAGCCGGAAAATCTAACTAATTATACCAAACAGGACTCGATTATTTTAAATATTCAACGATCTTGTGAGGCGGCAATTGACTTGGCTATGCATATCGTTGCGGAACGGCGATTAGGCTTACCGCAAAATAGCCGTGATGCTTTTATTATGTTGGATAATGCCGGTATACTTGATACAGAACTTGCGCAAAAAATGCAAGCGATGGTGGGCTTTCGCAATATTGCCGTACATGATTATCAGACTGTGAATTTGGATATTGTGAAAGCGATAATCGAAAAGCATCTTATTGATTTGCAAAGGTTTGTAAAAACTATTCTGCAGCAGGGAACGGGGATAAGCTAAACGATAGTTGCCAATGCTTAATATTTCTGTAGATTTTGCTGCGGCCACCGGGTTATGCCAATAACTCAAGGGGACGGTTCTATTGAGTTGTTAGTTGAAAAATTGATAGAATAGTCTTGAGGTGGTGGCGATGCCGAGGCAAGCGCAGCAAAAGACATAAAGCACCCACACAACTCAAGGGGACGGTTCTGTTGAGTTGGTGGTAATGGTGAGAACATTATGACATTCAGAGCTGTTTTGTTATATTTTGGGGAAGTGCTATAATAAGAATGTAAGTCGATAGTTCGATTGAGAAGGAGGTGGAGAAAATGGCAGCCCAGGAACTTAATCGGTCCGGGGTCGAAGAAATTAAGGAGCAAATAACACTATTATGCAAACGGCATCAGGAAATTGCTGCTGTGTTCTTATTCGGTTCCTATGGCACTTATCACGAGACTAAGTTTAGCGATATAGATTTAGGGGTGCTTTTTTTCGCTGACCGTATTCCTGATCTTCGGGGGGAGATGTATTTTGCCGATCTCTTCAGTACTGCGATTGAGCGGGAAGACGTGGACTTGGTGATTTTAAATAAAGCTCCTCTACCCCTTCGTTATCGGATTGTCGCCGAGGGAGCATTGATTTATGAGAAAGATTACTTTTACACAAGTGACTTCTTAGCGTTTACATATAAATTATTCCTTGACTATAACATTGACTACAAGATCTTTATGGATGAATACAGTCGCTCCTTAAAGGAGGCTTATGGAACAAATGGTTGACCGAGACATTATTCAGAACCGTATAAGCTACATTGAGGATAATATACGAAAGATGACAGAATTGGCAAATTTGACGGAGAAAGAATTCCTCGATCGTTTTTATTATGTGATGTCAGCTAAATATCTTTTACAGACTTCGATTGAGGCAATGCTAGATATTGCTCACCATATTATTGCCCGACAGCGCTACCGTGCGCCGCGGAGTTATGCTGAAGCATTTACAATATTAGTCGAGCAAGGCATTTTACCAGTAGAAAATGAAAATACTTATCGTCAAATTGCCAAATTTCGTAACCGCGTGGTGCATCTATATCACGAGGTTGATAATAAAGAAATGTTTCGTATTTTAAAGGAATGTATTGGTGATATTCAGACGTTCATTAAAGCAATTGTTTTGCATATTTAAGTGGTTAATTCTGCCGTAGGACACGAGAGAGAACTCGAAGGGACGGTTCCATTGAGTTGGTGCCCGAAAAGTGTTAAGATATAACTAGGAGCAGATTGATCATTCTATGATATAAGTGAGGTTGTTGATTATGAATGACGATAAGATACGTTTCAAAGGTATTATTTTAGCAGTGCAGCCGAGAATCAGAATGCTGCGCTCCTTTGATGAGCGGTCACATAGCTATCTTGGTTATGCATTGCGGGTAAAAGGCTTTATTGAACAAAGTGATTTACCAAATCAGCAAGAGGTTGAACAGGAATTCTCGGTTGGTATTGGTAACGCTACCCAAAAAAAACATCAGTTTAGAAGCGGAGATGAGATAACAGGAGAATGTTTACCTGTTATAGATCAGAGATTGGAGCCTGTAGAGTTCTATAAAGCATCTAAACTTAAAAAGATTGACCATATACCCAATATTACTGCTGCTCCTCCATGGGGAAACATTCCACCTGATTTAGATGTATACAGACAAAGGGGTCACAGGCGATTATCGGCACAAACGTATGGGAAGAAGTGTACAACATGTATTTGGGGATGCAGGATGCCTGTAGAAATTATTATTGATAATTGGGATCCCGGTCGTCGCAAATACCGGTCGGAGACATTCTGTTATGGACCCCTGTCTTGCCGACTATATAAAGCAGGTCCAACCCGGAAAGTGGAAGGAAGAAACGGGATGATATGGGAAGAAGAAGACTGGGTGGATGAAGATCAAACAGGGCATAGAGAGTTTGATGAGTAAATGAGATTAGTGCCAGTGTCGTTGGGGTAAACAATAGTTTTGAGGTGATGGCGATGTCAAGGCAAGCACGCGAAAAGAGTCAAAGTGGTATATATCACATAATTTTGCGGGGGATTAATAAACAAATATTATTTGAGGATGATGAGGACAGAGAAAGATTTATCGGGTGTCTACAATTGTATAAGTCTGTTTCTCAATACGCCGTTTATGGTTATTGCCTGATGGACAACCATGTTCATTTACTGATCAAAGAGGGTTTAGAGGCAATCGGTCAGACTATGAAAAGAATTGGCGTAAGTTATGTAGCTTGGCATAATCGAAAATATAACCGTTGCGGACACTTGTTTCAAGATAGATTTAAAAGCGAGCCAGTGGAGACGGACGAATATTTGCTGACTGTATTACGCTATATCCAGCAGAACCCGGTGGAATCCGGGCAAGCAGCTAATGTTCAAAGTTATCAGTGGAGTAGTTATAACGAGTATATAGGTTGGCATAAATTTGTCGATATTGATTTTGTTTTGGCTATGTTTTCCTCGAAACCGGAAGAGGCTATAAGCCGTTTTAAAATATTTATGAAGGAACAGGCTGCTGACATATGTCTGGATATCGACGAGCGGGCAAAGCTTACTGATCAAGAAGTAAAGTTTATTATTCAACAATACGGGGATGTTGCGATGCCTGCTGATCTTCAAAACATTGGAAAGGTAAAGCGGGATGAGCTTTTAAGAAAAGTAAAGAGAATAGAAGGGGTATCAACCCGACAGATAGCTAGAATTACGGGGATAAGCCAAACTATAATTGCAAAAGCATAAACTTAGGAACGATTCTATTGAGCTTATCTGGAATTTGATAAAAATAAGTGGCCGCAGGGAGTACTGCGACCACTTATTTTTTTGCATCAGTCCTGGTATAATAGTCCTGATATAATATTCCAAAAAAACGGGACTATACGAGACTTATATATTCTAGTCTACCTGGTGGTGCTTTCACCGTTTTTGCCCAAGCAATTTTCAGTATGGGTGGAGTTGTGTTTGGAGCTATCTATAATGAGGGATTTACGGGTGTTCATCACGCCATGGCGTTCAATATGCAGGAATTAGCACTACAACGAAAGTCTAATGAACATCAGAATAAAGGTGGAATTCGAGAACAATAAGTTGTATGTTAGACGGTATGGCTTCGATGCATATTTTAAACCATTTATAAAAAAGTTGCTGCAAAGAAAATCCTGCTTTGGGTGCCAATATGATTATATGCATTCCAGCGACATAATCATGGGCGACGTACATAAATTGGAACGATTTATGGTGGATTTGAAGAAAACTGGAGAGGTATCTCTGGTCATCATAAATAGCGATAAGGGGAAGGTGCTGTTTGATAAGATAGCTGATAATTTGAAGCTTTTTCAATTGTCAAATCAAGATATAGTTCGGTATTATTTCTGTGAAAAAAATCCAGATGAAACGGTGGAAGCGCGTAACAATTTTATGAAAAAAGTCGCAGAGTTGGGGTTGCACAAAGCATCACGCAAATGTCTTATGCATGGCTCTTATTGGTTCTATAGAATCTTATACTTTCTAAAAGGGATTGGGAAAGAAAAGTACAAGTAGTTAAAGGAGCATTGAAGAAATGAACAGAGTCGGAATTATTACGCGTCATATTTCGAAAAATTATGGGACTATGCTTCAAGCATATGCTATACAAAAATACATTGAAAATCTTGGATTTGATTGTGAAATTATTGATTATAGGGCAAAAGACAGATCTATGCGTATAAAATGGTTGCATAAAATTAAGCATTTCTTTTATGCGATGTTAACTCCTAAAAAGTATATTATGAAGTTTACTAACAAAAAAAATATTATAGTAAGAAACAAAATTTTTAATGGTTTTTCTAAGACTCGCTTTCGGATAAGTACTAAAAGATATGAGACTATGCAGGACTTGAAAAATGATCCGCCGGATTATGATATTTATGTATGTGGAAGTGATCAAATCTGGAATCCATACCTTGAATACAAATCACCAGCATATTTTCTCACTTTTGTCCCTGAAGGCAAAAAGACAGTTGCCTATGCTCCAAGTATTGGTGTCAGCAATATTGGAACTGAAAACAGATTAGAAATGAAAGATTGGTTAAAAAGCGTCCAATATCTATCAGCAAGAGAAAAAAGAGGCTGTGAGATCATTCAAGAAATTACAAAACGTCCTGTTGAACTTGTGTTAGACCCTGTGCTCTTACATTCACCTGAGGAATGGGATAAAATTGCAATCTCACCCGAGTTAAAAGAACCCTACATCCTATGCTATTTTTTGGGAAATGTACAATTTTTTAGGGATTTTGCAAGGGAGATTCAAAAGGCAACAGGTTATAAAATAGTCAACCTACCCAAGTCTTACTTAGAAATGGGTAGTAAAGATCACAAAATATATGATGCAGGGCCAGCTGAGTTCCTGGGGCTTATTAAAAATGCGGCTGTTGTGTGCACAGATTCTTTTCATGGCACCATATTTTCAGTTAATTATCATAAACCTTTTTTCTGTTTTTGTAGAACTGTTGACACAGACGAGAGGTCTGAAAACTCGCGAATTTATAATATCCTGGAGGTTCTTCAACTACAATCGAGATTGATCAAACCCGATATTGAATTTTCGACAGATATGCTAAAATTAGACTATTCTATAGCGCATGGACTATTAGAGCATGCAAGATATAAATCGGCTGAATATATTCGCAAGGCTTTAGAACAGTAGTTTAGGGAGGGGTTTCTTTGGGGATTCTTGTTACAGGTGGTGCCGGGTATATCGGGTCTCATACCGTTTATGAACTCGTAAAAAACACTCAGCAAGTGGTGGTTTATGATAATTTATCCAAAGGCCACCAGGCAGCTGTTCCTGCTGGCATACCGCTTATCGTGGGGGATATTCGCGATGAAGAGAAACTGGTAAAAACTATCCAGTCCTATGATATTGACACGGTTATTCATTTTGCCGCCGACAGTCTGGTTGGTGAGTCGATGCAGAATCCTGCGAAATACTATGAAAATAATGTTGTAGCTACATTAGCACTTTTTAATAGTATGCGTTCCTGCAGTGTATGTAAGATTGTTTTTTCGTCCACTGCCGCAGTATATGGAGAACCGGGGGTTTGGCCAATTCGTGAGGATTTGAGGACGAATCCTACTAATGTGTATGGTCGAACAAAATTAGTGATTGAGGGCATTTTAGCTGACTATGCAAACGCTTATGGTTTAAAATATGTCTCTCTGCGATATTTCAATGCAGCCGGGGCGCGACCTAGTGGGATAATTGGCGAGGATCATGCACCGGAGACACATTTAATTCCACTGGTTCTAAAAACTGCACTGGGTCAGCGTGAGGCAATTGATATCTATGGCACGGACTATGCTACGCCTGATGGCACATGTATCCGAGATTATATTCATGTTACTGACTTGGCTAAGGCACACGTACTGGCCTTGGAACATCTGCAGGCTGGAGGATATTCGAGGATTTGCAATCTGGGATCGGAGACCGGTTTCAGTGTAAGAGAGGTTATTGAAAGAGCGAAAAAGGTTACGGGTATTAATTTTCCTGTCCGAGAGAAAGAACGGCGAGCGGGGGACCCTGCTGTTTTAGTGGCTTCGTCGGCGATTATAAGGCAGGAACTTGGATGGGTGCCCTTATATAGCGATCTTGATACAATTCTCAGAACAGCTTGGGAATGGCATCAGGCAAACCCGGAAGGATATAAGTAATTTACCGAAAAAGGCTCTCTCTAAAAAATTGAGAGGCCTTTTTTTGTTTCAATGTCAACTGTATAAAGAAGTTTATTCTGACTAATAACGATTTGAATCGAGCAAACAGTTGTATAAACAAGTAAATAAAACTTAATTGGGCACCTTTATTGGTTTAAATTGGAATTATTTAGCGGAATTTTTTGGTTTAAATTCAGTAAATTGGGAATATATAATAGGGCTATAGAGCATAATACGAGCATGCTTTCTCGTAGGCTAATTTAATAAAGACGAGGTGTTTTCTTTATGAGTGATCAGACTGATCAAATCATTAAATGCAAAACGGAGCTAGCTAACCTAGGTTATCACAATTTTCAAATAGACAGTATTATTAAAGATACTGTTGGCACCCTATGTGTAGATAAAATTGATCAAGGGCAATATGCTCAATTGCTTGATACTTTGCACGAATATGTAAATTTCGCTTCCAAGTGCCGCAAACTAACTAATTGCCAGCAAGTAACTAAATGAAAAGCCGACTTGGTCATAAATGAGAACCCTTAAATAAGGGTTTGTTTTTTGTCTAGAATTTTTGAACCGCAGAGGCGGAGAGGACGCAGAGGAATAAAAGTTTAAGCTATATATTTATCTATATAAAGTAACCCTTTGCGTCTTAGCGTCGTGGTGTTCAAAAACTATTTTCGACGGGTGCAACGAAGAAAAATCAGATTTAACACCACGACGCAAAGACGCAAAGGGA
>Ga0074193_1003868_pt1 | contig 10197 bp, 8 predicted proteins | sample EPASupsiteHSE605_FD_64523 | JGI IMG/M metagenome (GOLD analysis project Ga0074193, IMG submission 64523) | Bioremediated contaminated groundwater from EPA Superfund site, New Mexico - Sample HSE6-05 | ecosystem: Environmental > Aquatic > Deep subsurface > Groundwater > Contaminated ...
GAGTCCGACCTGAACGACATTATCGTCCTGTTTCCAGGGGTTGAGATACGAGAAAAAAGAGAAGAGCAGAAACACGCTGAACAGCACCAGAAACAAGCCGAAACCGATGCGCGATTCCTTTGATTTCAATACTTCGATAAAAGGTTTATGCGGAGCGTTGGGATAGTTGTCGATGGTATTGCCGGTATTTTTGCTTTTGCGCGGTTTGCTTTTTGGCGCGTTGGCCTGGGCATGTTTGGCTTTATGAATTTCCTTCATGGAATTGCGCGCAGTATTGACCGGTTTTTTCCGGGTATTCGAAACGGGCGTATCTTTTTTGCGCTTATTCATATTAAGGTACAAAAGTACGAAAAGCAACTCTATAACAAGCAAAAACCTTCCCGGTCAGGGGAAGGTTTTTATAAACAACAATATGTGTAAATCTTTATTCTCCGCCGCCGAATAATTCTTTGGCTTTTTCTTCGGTAAGTTCTTCGTAATCGGCCGGCGTCATGAAGTCAGTATCTTTCAGTTTTACTTTTTTGGTCTGAACCGATGCGGTGGTAAATTTAATGGTTCCTTCTTCAGTGGTAATAATATATTCCATAGGGAAACCTTTAAGGCCGGTAAAGCTACCGCCAAAATTGATTTCCGGTCCGCCAATGGTGGTGTTGTAATACACAACAGTAGTGGTTTTGTCGCCGAATTCATCTTCGGTAATATACTCGGCTTTTTTGCAGGTATATCCGGCAATGTCTTTAGTCTCTTCGGAATAAACAATTTCAGGAGTTTTATTTTCAGCAAGAGCTTCCAGAATTTTTTCCTTAGTGGTTTTCATATAGTACTTTACTCCCATCATGGAAAGGTCGAGTAATACCAACGTGCTGGAATCATTGCCATTGGTAATATTGGCAACAGAGTAACCAGGAGCTATTGTTTCAGTTTTACTGCGTTTTCCAAGAATCATTACTTTTTGTTCGGTTGGTTGCTGGGCAAGTGCAGCGGGATCCCACGACCCTTCATAGGTAATGGTATAATTCACGATGCCTTTAAAAGGTTTCTGAGCATTGACTTTTCCGGCAAATCCGGCAACCAATGCAATGACGAATAAGAATGCTAGTTTTTTCATGATTTTAGATTTCAGGACAAAAATACATAAAAAACAATACCAAACCCGATTTTGGTCGATGGTTTTGTATATAAAGCAAGGTTGTTGGTAGATTGGAAGCCAAAATTAAAGCAGATTCTATAACATCCGGGTCTGAAAAAATCAAAATCATCCCGAATTGATACAATGGATATTTTACTACCGGATTCGCGTACTTCATTCCTCATCCACCGTGTCACCCTGAACTTGTTTCAGGGTCTGCGGTGGATGAGGAGCCACGCATGGTAGATCCTGAAACAAGTTCAGGATGACACCATGCGTGGCTTAATCTATAGGCCTGTTTTAGTATTCGTTTTAGTAATAAGACTGAAAATCTGTCTAAAACCCCAGAATTTTGAGCATGGACTTATAGCTTTGCTCTTTCGCAAAAAGTTTGGGGTAAAGCTCGCCTGTTTCGGGATCTTCAAGAATGAGAATGTGCTTGGGGGCTGGAATCAGGCAATGCTGAATTCCGCCGAAACCGCCCAGTGATTCCTGATAAGCTCCGGTATGAAAGAAACCGATGTATTGGGGATCGTTGGGTTCAATTTTCGGAAGGAAAATGGCGTTGGCGTGTGCTTCAGCATTGTAGTAATCGTGGCTGTCGCAGGTAAGGCCACCGAGAAATATTCGTTGATATTCGTAGTCCCAGTGATTGATGGCCAGCAGAATAAAACGCTGATTCAGTGCCCAGGTATCAGGCAGTGTGGTCATGAACGAGCTGTCGATCATATTCCACATTTCGCGGTCGTTTTGTTGTTTCTGTCCCAGAATAGAGTAGAGCACAGCACCGCTTTCGCCAACGGTATAGGAGCCAAATTCAGTGAAAATATTAGGTTCGGGGACTTTATTCTGGTTGCAGATGTTTTTAATCTGGGCAATGATTTCTTCGGCCATATATTCGTAGTCGTAGTCGAATACGAGCGAATTTTTAATTGGGAAACCGCCGCCAATGTTCAATGTATCAAGTGTTGGTGCAAGTCGTTTCAGTTCGACATACACATTCACACACTTGGTAAGTTCACTCCAGTAATAGGCTGAATCCTTTATTCCGGTATTGATAAAGAAATGCAGCATTTTAAGATTGAAGTTGGGATGATTGCGTACGTAGAGATTATAAAACGGAATAATATCGTTGTAGCGCACACCCAGCCTCGATGTATAGAACTCAAACATCGGTTCTTCTTCCGCAGCAATGCGGATTCCGAGGTTGGCTTTTACGCCGCGTTTGATTTTATATTCGAGCAATTCTTCCTTGTTGTCAATAACCGGAATACAATTGGAAAAGCCGGAATTGATGAGGCGTGAAATATTCTCAATATATTGCTGACGTTTGAAACCATTGCAGATAATATAGGTATCCTGCGATATTTTTTTCTCCTCAAAGAGCTGTTCAATAATATGAATATCGAAGGCACTGGATGTTTCAAGATGCACATTATTTTTCAAAGCCTCTTCAAGTACGTGCGCAAAATGGCTGCTTTTTGTACAATATGCGTAGTAATATTCGCCCTGATAATCGACTTTTGCCATGGCTACATTGAACATTCTCTTGGCCTTCTGTATTTGCCGGCTGATGCTGGGCACAAAGGAAATACGAAGCGGTGTACCATACTGTTCTATGATCTGCATCAGATTGATATCGTTCCATAAGAGCTCATTATCAATCACTTTGAATTCCTCCTGCGGGAATTCAAATGTCTGCTCGATCAAATCAATGTACTTTGTTCTCATTCAGTGAAAGTTTCAAAATCCGGGTGAGTTACTTTTGCAATTTTCTGCAAATGTAAGACAATTACTTTTTCGGGGGATTAAAAAAGTAAAGAGATTTGAATAATATTGAGCGCACCGATACTTTTAAAACCCCTCGACGTGTTTCAAACCCTTCGAGGGGTTTGGAGTCTGTGCGCGCATCATCTTTTCTTCGTAATCATCGACAAAAGGAAGACCTGATGCTTCCGAGAATTCTTCGAGGAAATGGCGGGCTTTTCTGTATTCCTGAAATTCAGTGACGAGTACATTGGGTTTGCCTGCACCGCTGATCCATATTTCGTAGGTGTTGGCCGTAAAAGTTCCATTGACGCTTTTACATCCGATGGAATTGCAGGTGTAAAAATTGCGTAGTCCGACGGTTTTGTAGTCTTCGTATGAAATGACTTTTCCGAATTTGAATCCATACCACCACTGCCATTTGCGGATTGTTTTTTTGTCATGATTGATATGGGTGCCGCGGATTGCCAGAAACACGGGCAGCAGCAGAAAAACGACAACAGGTCCAAACAGTTGTGTGGCCGGATATACCATCATGACAGCGCCGCCAACGATACCGATGAAGCTGGCGAAACTCCAGTTGCCTTGCAGTGTGATACCCTGACGGACGATTTGATTCATAGCGGCTATTGAGCAGCAAATATACAAAACTGCAGGCGGGGCGCTTTTATTTCAACAATAAATCCGGGTGCAAACCGGTTATATTGAAATCCGGTTGCAGCAAAACGATTCGAATAATACAACTGCAACTATTAAAAAAGTGTTGTTAATAAGTTTGCACCTCTTAAAATATAAGGACTGGATATCGAAGTAATTTTATCGTTCCAAATCTTATTTTGCATATGAAAAATTCAAGATTTCTGATTGCAGCAATGCTGATGATATTTCAGTTTGCGGCATTCGGACAGTTGACCAGGGAGTATCAGGATCCGATGGCATTGTATGCTTCGGGCAGCGATCTGATGATGAAAGAAAAATTCGGGGCGGCCCGCGATGCTTTTCAGCAGGTGATAGCACAAATTCCGGATGCCGAGAATCCGGTGCGTATTGAATCGGAGTTTCAGATAGCGCGTTGTTCGTACGAATTGCTGAACAACGATGCCAAGGCGTTGTTGTATGCATTTGTTTCGAAACATCCCGAAAACAGTTATACACCCATGGCGCGCTTTTACATGGGAAATATACTGTACCGCGAAAAGAGTTATAAAAAAGCTGCTGAAGCATATGAACTGGTTTCGGTAAATATTTTGTCGCCGGAGCAGCAGATAGAGTATCAATTTAAAAAAGGATATTCCTATTTCATGACCGACGATTTTCTGAAAGCGCGCAGTTGTTTCATGCTGATCAAAGATTCGGAAAACACCTATACGGCACCGGCCAATTATTATTACGGACATATCAGTTACAACGAAGGGCAGTATGAAGTTGCGCTGACATCGTTTAAAAAGCTGACTGAAGATGCGACGTTCGGAGGCATTGTGCCTTATTACATCACTCAGATTTATTATCTGCAGAAAAAATTTGACGAGTTGCTGACGTATGCCCCGCCGATGCTCGAAAATCCGAATGTCAAGCGTCAGGCCGAAATGGCACGTATGGTCGGTGATGCCTATGTTGCCAAAAAAGATTACAAAGCAGCATTGCCATATCTCGAAATGTTTGCAGCCAAAACAACCACTCCGCTTACGCGCGAAGATAATTATCTGCTTGGCTACACATATTATTCGAACACCAACTATCAGAAAGCTGCCGAACATTTTTCGGTTGTGACATCACAGGAAGACTCGCTGAATCAGAATGCCAGCTATCATCTGGCCGACTGTTATCTGAAAATGGGCAATAAGAAATTTGCATTGACCAGCTTCAACGACGCATACCGTCTGAATTTCAACCAGGCAATTACTGAAGACGCCTTGTTTAATTATGCGCGGTTATCGTATGAACTGGATTATCATCCATACAACGGCGCCATTAAATCGTTGCAGCAATATCTGAATGATTTTCCGAAATCGCTGCGTGCAGAAGAAGCGCGCGAACTGCTGGTTGATCTGCTTATGTCGACTGGAAATTACAAAGACGCCATTGTGGTGATTGAAGGCATTAAAGTGAAGAACGAAAAAATATGGTCGGCCTATCAGAAAGTAAATTATTATCATGGTGTAGAAACTTTCAACAGTGGCGATTATTATAATGCGCTTGCATTGTTCAACAAAGCCATTACTTTTACCTACGACCGCAAAGTGCGGGCTGAAGCGCTTTTCTGGAAAGGCGAAACACATTACAGGCTCGAAAGATATGATTCGGCAGCGGTTTGTTTCGACATGTTTGTAAAATATCCGGCAGCGGCAGAGTTGAAATATTTTGCACGCGGCTATTATAATCTTGGCTATGCGCAAATGTATCGCAAGAACTATAAAAATGCAGCATCGAATTTCGAATCGTATCTGAAGCAGGCTGAGAGCGATGATAAAGGAATACGTAACGACGCTATGCTTCGTCTGGCCGATTGTAATTATATTTTGCGCAACTATGAACCGGCGACTGAATGGTATGAAAAATCGCTTGAGCTGAAATCGGAAAACATGGATTATGCCTTGTTGCAGAAAGCCAGATGTCAGGGTGTGGGTAAAAATTACAGTGGCAAGCAAACTACATTGTCGCAGCTTTTCAGTAAGTATCCCAATTCGCGTTTTGCCGATGACGGCTTATATGAATCGGGTGTTACCTACGAAATTCAGAACGAAGACAGACAGGCCATGAGTTCGTACGAAAAGCTGATTAAAGATTATCCTGAAAGTCCTTTGCGCGCCGATGCATTGTTGAAGAAAGGCAGTATTCATCGTGTATTGAATGAGAGTGACAAAGCCATTGATGTATTTAAACAGGTAGTGACAGATTATAAAGGCACCGATGAATCGAAGCTGGCGCTGATGAATCTGAAACAGGTCTGTACGGATATCGACCGCATCGATATATTTATTTCATTTGTTTCGGATCAGGGCAGTACAGTGTCGCAGATGGAAGTGGACAGCATGACCTATCGCATTGCTGAAGCGAAGTTGCAAAAAGGCGATTGTGAAGGCGCTGTAGCCGACATGGACAAATATATTGCATCGTTTCCGAACGGCACTTTCATTCTCGAAGCACAGTTTAACCGTGCTGAATGTTTATACGGCAACAAGGATTACAATGGGGCATTGCAGGGGTATGAATATGTAGTGGCACAGCCGTATTCAGCCAATACCGAGATAGCGTTATTAAAAGCTTCGAGAATTTATTTCAATCAGAAAAATTATCCGAAAGCCATTGAACGATATACCGAGCTGGAACGCGTGACCCAATCGATGTCGAACAAGCACGAAGCCCAGCGTAATATTATGACGGCCTATTACAGCAATAATCAGTATCAGGAAGCCATTGTTGCCGCGCAGAAAGTGATAGACAACACATCGATTCCGCAGAGTGAAAAGAACGATGCCATGGCGGTTATTGCTCGATCGGCTTATCAGCTGAATGATTTACCGCAGGCGCAGGCCGAATTTCTGAAACTGGTTAAGCTGAAATCTTCGGAACTGGGCGCCGAGGCCAATTATCATCTGGCATTGATCGAATATCAGAACGGAAAATACACCGAGTCGGAGAAGCTGGTATTTGATCTGATCAACGATTTTGCATCGTTTGAATTTTGGGTTGCAAAATCATTCATTCTGTTGAGCGATGTATATGTGGCAACCGGAAATTATTATCAGGCAAAATATACTTTGCAAAGCGTCATTGACAATTACAAAGGCGAGGATCTGCTCAGCGAAGCAAAACAAAAACTCGACAATATTATTGCGCTTGAAAAGCAAACGGAGCAGAACAGTCAGGGTGAAGGCGAAGAAATTATAAACGGACAAAACGAGTAAGGATATGAAAGCATTTATCATTTTTCTGGGAACAATTCTGATGCTTGCAAACGCAATGCAGTTGAGTGCTCAGCCAGGATCCAAAGACTCCAGTGATTATCATGCAAAAGTAACCGTTATCACCACGTATGATCCATCATTGATGGACTTTCCGAAGAAGCAGTTCAGTCCTGTGGTTGAGAATGTCGAGATTCCGAAAGCAACCATGAAGTATTCGGTATTTGCGCAGCCGTTGAAAATTGGTTATCAGACCAAACCCATCACCGCTGCAAAAATGTCGGGTGAAGCTTTCAGCGAATTATACGGCAATTATCTGCGCGTTGGATTCGGCACCGGACGCAGTCCCTACGGCGAATTGTTTGTAAACACCAAACGCGATAAAAAGAAAAGTTTTGGCTTGCATATGAAACATTTTTCTTCGAACGGAAAGATTCCCGAATATGCATATGCAGGTTTCAGCGACAACGAAGTGGATGTGTACGGATCGCTCATAAAGCCAAAATACACCATATCGGGCAAAATGTTTTTCGAGCGCGATGTAGTTCATTACTATGGATTCAAACCCGATTCATTAACGCTGCCATTGGATTCGACAGAATGGTTATCAACAGACAAGGATGATATCAAACAGCGCTACAACGACGCAGGTGGCCGCCTTTCGTGGTACAGCACACATGCCGATTCGTCGCATCTGAATTATCATACCGATCTGGAATACCATTATTTCTGGAACATTTATAATGCAACAGAAAACAGTATTAAGGTTTCTGGCTTTCTGAACAAGCGTGTTGACTGGCTCAAAAAAGTAAGCAAGGATCAAATGGTAGGCCTGCGTTACGATGGCGAACATTATTTTCAGAACCGCGGCTTTGAAACATTCAATGCAGGAAAGGTTGATCTGGCGCCGTATATCAGCACGACTACCGGTCCGTTGTTTATTGAGATTTCGCCAAAAATCACTCTTGAAACCGACTCTACTTCGCAGGCACATTTTTTCCCGGAGATCCGTCTTGAGTTGAATCTGTTGCCGGGTATACTCAGCGCATTCGGAGGCCTGGACGGCGAATTGAAATATCATTCGTTCCGTTCGCTGGCCAACGAAAATCCGTTTATTCATCATTTTGTCAGGAGCGATTATTCGAAAACAACACAAATGCTGTATGGTGGAATCCGGGGCAGCATCGCACGTTCGTTCAGTTATACCATTATGGCCAGCAACCGCAAAATTGATAATTGCCCATTGTTTGTCATCGACGATTCATTATCGTATCTCGAAAATCAGATGACTTTGGTGTACGATCAGAAGGTAAGCTGGTTCCGCGGCGAATTCAATGGTGTGCTGCAAATCGGCAACAAATGGAAAGGGCTGCTGATGGTAGCTTACAATCAGGCCGAAGCAGTGTCAAATGATAAAGCATACAATATTCCTGACTTCGAAGGCATGCTTGGTCTGGGATATAATATCGGTGATAAAATCATGTTGAGCACCCGTGTGTATTATATTGGTAAGCGATATGCTAAGGTGAATTATGGCAACATTATGACCTTTGTTGCTATTCCGCCAACAGAATTAAAACCCGCTTTTGACGCCAATCTGAGCATTGAATACAAGTATTCAAAAGTTTTGTCTGCATTTCTTGAATTCAGCAATATAGCCGCACAGCGATATATGTTGTGGGATCATTATCCGACTTATCGCTTCCGTTTTCTGGGCGGTGTAACGTATTCGTTTTAAGAAAGGGTTGAACGTTTAGTTTTGAGCTTTGCTTCAGAAATGGAGCAAAGCTTTTTGTTTGAACAACTTGTCTGGTTGATGGCACAGGGCACAATGCACAGGGCGCAGGGCACAATGCACAACGTCCCGCCTTCGTCGGGATAAACTCCGGGCGCAGGGCACATCCCGACGCTGTCGGTCGGGACTTTCAGTACTGACGCTTGCGGTCAGCACTTTCAGACGCACAGGGCGCAAGGCACAATGCACAATGCGCAGGGCTCAACGCTCAATGCGCAAAGATAACGCCGGACTATATTGCTGATCAATTCAATTGTTCAATCCATTCCAGCTGTCCGTTTTTATTCATATCGAATAAAAAAGTGTATGAAGCACATTCCAGCGCAAATACAGGTTCTTCAATATCGAAGAAAATAATTGCCCAATAATAAGCCATCTCATCGCCGCGTAGTTTGCGCACGGTAATATCAGCACCTTTAAAATCCTTTAAAACCTGTTTCCAGAAAACATTAAAATCTTCCTGGCTCTGAATCAGCTTTCCTGTGAGGTCCTGTGTCCCTTTCTTTTTACCTTTTTCGTTAAATACAGGCACTTTGCAGGTCAGGTTTCCTGCCGGAATATCACCAACGCCAGGCACATCCTTATACCGGAGCCAGAGTTTCGGGCCAACAAACAGAAGCTGATTGTACATAGAAAAAGAACAACTGTCGGACAATTCTTTTCGCAGTATTTTTTCGGCTTTCAGATTGTCGGAATCGGCACATGTTTTATAGACGACTCCTTCAGGAACTGCAGCACTGCCCGTTTGAGCGTTGGTGTTGCCGCAAAGAAACATGGTTATGAACAAAAGAAAAAATGCACTTTTCATTGAAATGATTTTAATGAATAAAACAGATTTAATGGATTCATTATCCATAATTTTCAAAGCTAAAGTATAATATTTTTTTAAATCATTGGATGATTTTCGAAAACAATTCGGTTTAGAAAAAAATGAAAAAAAGATTTTTCATGAACGATCCTACGGTTCAGAATCTGAAATGTATTGAAGTTCGCCGCGGTGAAATGAAAGAGCAGGCAGCAGAGGTCGCTTTCAACTACTCCATGCTCTGCACTCTGGTTTATACTATGGGACCGCGGGTTACTTTACTAAAATGAATTCCGCCTCCAATTCCGATACAATGAAATGAGCAGGTGTAATTACATTATACCGTCGAAGATCGGCTTGTAGTCCACCAATAATTCTGTCCGTATTTACCAAGTAATGAAATACAATATAATCCTTTAGACTGTCAAATATTTTGAATTGCTTTAAGAAAACGCAGGGACCATAACATTCAAAAAAAAGACTGCCACATTGGGCAGTCTTTTTATAGAAATCTGAAATGAGACTTATCGGGCAATCATCAGCTTTCCGTTTTCGGAACCGTTGCTGCTGTTCAAAGTCCATGAGTAGAGTCCTGCTGCGAGGTCAGCAGTTTCGATGCGGATGGCATTTTCGCCGTTGCTGATGTTCACCAGCATGCGACGTACTGTTTTTCCATCGGCAGAAGTAAGTGTAATAACTGCTTCTTCGCTTATGTTAGCATCGAATTCCAGAACAGTGAAATCATTGGCAGGATTCGGGCTGACGGATATACCTGCAAAGGTATTGGTTTCGATAC
>Ga0074193_1003870_pt1 | contig 10195 bp, 11 predicted proteins | sample EPASupsiteHSE605_FD_64523 | JGI IMG/M metagenome (GOLD analysis project Ga0074193, IMG submission 64523) | Bioremediated contaminated groundwater from EPA Superfund site, New Mexico - Sample HSE6-05 | ecosystem: Environmental > Aquatic > Deep subsurface > Groundwater > Contaminated ...
CAGAAGCTGGGGTGGATTTGTGGACCATACAAAAATTGCTGGGATTAATAGTATCAAGGTATAAAAATAATCCTAATAAAACAGCTGTTGTTATTACTCATAACGAAAATATTATCCCGATTTGCGATGAAATAATAGTTATCGACGAGGGAATAGTAAAGGCCCAGGGATCCCCTAAGGAAATATGGCATTTAATTAAAGACGATATAGAATGCAAAGTACGTAATCAGTGTCAGGGGGATATGATTTATGAAGTTAAGTAAATTAGACTTGGACATGCTTGACACAATAGCTGATCTAAAGGATATACCGCATGGGGCGCTTAATATTAGGCTTAACGGTGCTGCTGTAATCAGGCAGTCTTCTCCAAATATATCAGTAGGGCCGAATACAGATGGGACTGGACTGTTAGTAGAAATTAAGCCGGGTACAAAAGGTGAATCGGTTCACGTACCCGTTGTGTTAAGTCAACCTGGTCTTCACGATAAGGTTTATAACACCTTTATTGTAGGAGAAGATGCAGATGCTACAATTATTGCTGGCTGTGGAATACACAATGATAGTCATGCTATCTCCAGACATGATGGCATACATGAGATCATCGTGAAGAAGGGTGCAAAACTAAAATATCTTGAAAAACACTATGGTGAGGGCAGTCAGGAAGGTAAAAGAGTTTTAAATCCTACCACCGTTATTACGGTTGAAGCAGGTGCCAGCGCAGAACTGGAAATGGTTCAGATCAAAGGTGTAAATGATACAATACGCTCTACAGTAGCACATGTTCACGAAAAAGGAAGCCTTAAAATCGTTGAACGCCTGCTTACTCAGGAAGAACAAAAAGCCGAATCAGATATAAAAATATATCTGGAGGGAACTGGTGGGGCCGCTCAGGTGTTATCCAGGGCAGTAGCCCAGGGAAAATCCTTTCAATTATTTAGGGCAGCATTGATAGGCCAGGCAGCAAGTGTTGGCCATGTGGAATGTGATGCAATTTTGATGGATGACGCCAGGATAAGATCGATTCCTGAACTTCAAGCTGAAAACGCTGATGCCGTATTAACCCATGAAGCTGCTATCGGCAAAATTGCTGGGGAACAGTTAATCAAATTGATGTCGCTGGGCTTGACTGAGAAAGAAGCTGTAGACACTATATTGGAGGGTTTTCTGAGATGAATTTAAATCTCTTTAAGACCTATGTCAAAGTAGTTGAGACCCAGAATTTATCCAAAACAGCTGATGATTTTGGGATTTCCCAACCAGCGGTTACCAAACAAATACAAAGCCTTGAGGATATCTTTGGAGTATTACTGCTGGAAAGATCAGGCCGTAAGCTAAAGCCTACTGAGGCGGGAGAGACTCTATATCAATATGCACGGGAGATTATCAAAGCTGTTGATAAAACTGAGAGAGCTATGGAAGAGGTATCAGAAAGCCGGAAGGGCAGCCTTTACCTGGGAGCCAGTACCATTCCTGGCCAGTACATTTTGCCTTATTTAATTAAGATATATAAAGACAAATATTCCAGTATGAGCATAAGCATGGATATTGCAGATACAGAAAAAATATTTAACAAAATTGCGGAAAGAGAACTAGATATAGGGATTGTAGGCGGTTGGGTCAATAATCGAAAAGTAGATGGCTTTCAATGGCTTGAAGATGAACTAGTGGTTATTGTTCCTGAAAATCATAAACTGGCTCGAAACCAAGAGGTCAAGCTAAATAGTTTGCAAAACGAAAGATGGATAATTCGCGAAAAAGGATCTGGCACCAGAAAAGCGGTGGAAGAATTACTGGCCGCACATGGCATTCATAAAGAAGAATTGAACATTTATATGGAGGCTGGCAGCACTGAAGCGGTACTTGCAATGGTCGAATCTGGAATGGGTATATCGATTGTATCTCGCTGGGCTATAAAACGAATTGAACATCGTAAAATGAAGGCGATTAAATTGGAAGAACTTGATGCCAAAAGATTTTTATATATAATTTATCCCCGGCAAAAAATACGTCGTAAATCAGTAAACAACTTTCTTGAATATTTAAAGATCTTAAAGGAATCTAATCAAGCAAATCATAGTTAACAGGCCAGTGGACGCTGGCCTATTTTACTACTTTATTAATCTGGCAGTCTCACGGCTTGTTTCAACTGTTTGCATGGTGAAAGGTTATTTTGATGGTATCATGAAAATTGATTTATTTTTACGACCTGTTTGTATATAATATTGCTATTGTCCAAAAACTTACCTGGAGGTGTTTGTAATGTTACCGTTACCCAAGAAATACTTTGTAACTGCCGCTTCGTCAGAGGGCGAAACCACTCTTACTGCATTTGATGGAGCATTATTAAAAGCGCGAGTAGGAAATACTAACCTACTTAGAGTGAGCAGTATCTTGCCTCCAGACTGTCAATATGAGCCTGATTTAGTTGTTCCTCCAGGTTCATTACTACCCATAGCCTATGGTTCTATAACCAGTTCGGATAAGGGAGACATCATTTCTGCAGCGGTAGCAGTGGGGATAAAGCATGGCAGTTTTGGAGTTATTATGGAGTTCTCAGGTAAATGCAGCAAGAGAGAAGCAGAAATGCAAGTTACCAAAATGGTCGAAGAAGCCTTTCGTATTCGGGGGCTCGAATTAGAGGAAGTTAAAGTAGCCGCCGCTGAACATGTGGTAGAAAACATAGGCTGCGCCTTCGCCGCAGTACCGCTCTGGTATTAGTCTAACGAGGAGGAACGATCGGTATTTTTTTTTATTTTCCGCGGAAACCATATTAAATCAGCGTCGTCCGCGTCTATCGTTCTCTATCTTCATATTAACTATTGAGGAGGAAAAATAATTGGAACTCTGGGTAACCGAATACCAAACCCCGGCACTGGGGTTTACCTGTAAAATTACCGAAACATTAAAAGTTGAGCAAACTGACTTTCAGCACTTGGCGGTTGTGGAAACCGAACAATTTGGCAGGATGCTATTATTAGACGGAATGGTAATGACCACTGACACAGATGAATATGTTTATCACGAAATGATAACTAATGTGGCCTTAAACTCACATCCAAACCCTCAAAATGTACTTATAATCGGCGGGGGCGACGGAGGGGCATTAAGGGAAGCAGTTAAGCATCCTAAAGTAAATAAAGCCACTCTAGTAGAAATCGATGACAAGGTTATAGTGGCTTCACGCCAATACTTCCCTAAATTATCATGCTCATTCGAAGACCCTAAATCAGCTGTAGTAGTAGACGATGGAATAGAATTTATAAAACAACGGAAAAACGAATTTGATGTGATAATAGTAGATTCTACAGAGCCGGTTGGACCTGCTGTACAGTTGTTTTCCTCAGAGTTTTACCGGGAATGTTCTGCAGCCCTTAAGGAAGACGGAATGCTGGTAGTTCAAAGTGAATCGCCTTTCTTTAATGCCGACGTAATTAAGATGGCCTTTGGAGGAATTCAAAGCGTATTTCCTCTAACAAAACTATACCTTGCAAGTATTCCTACTTATCCGAGTGGATTGTGGAGTTTTACTTTAGGATCTAAAAAGTATGATCCAGAACAGCTCACAAATAAAAATACCTCTGATCTAAAATATTATAATGAAGATGTACATCAGGCTGCATTCAAACTGCCAGGTTTTGTTAAAGATATAATTGATCAGGTTAAATAAGCTCAGGCTAAGTTCTTATTGATTTCACAGCATTTAAAGATTTATTGCATAGGAAAAGCGGAGATTCTAGGGATAGTTTATCCTAATAGATATCTCCGCTTAGTAATTCTACGCCAGTTCTTCGTTGAGAGCAGACTTCGGCAAAAATTCCCGAAATCTGATACCTCCATAAATATTATCTGACTAAAAGAAAAGGATACACCCAAATTAGGTTACCTTCTGCAGGGCGGCTGTATATCATTAATCTTTCCAATTGGGTTAGTATCTTATCCAGCTCTTCCTGATAATCATCGTTATTTAAATCTCCATCTAATGACAATTGGAAAACAGCTACAGGTACCTCCATCCAATTTAACAACCGTAATTCTTCTAATCCTTCATCTAGGAAATCCAATTCAGATATTGGCAAGGAAAAAGGAGAATTATCTCTGCGTTTAATATGAGCTTCTAAAAGGCTGATGAACTTCTTCAGCAGTTCTTCCTTTTCTTCCGTGATGACATACTGGAATAGAGCATCATAAAGGTTTTGGGTTAGCTTAAAAGAACTTATAGCAGGAAGCATGAGATGTTGTTCTTCCCTAACAAATTCTAGTTTAAAATTTCTTAGCTCCGTCACTTAAATGCACTCCTTTACGGTAATAATCTACTAAACACACTATCGAATTTTGACCAAATGTACAAGCAACATTTTTATAAAATAGCATCCCTTATCCATAGGTGTTACTTTAATTATTTCCATTATCACCCTTATAGTTGTATATTTCAAATATAATCCACAGATTATGATCAAGCCTGATCCATAAGTTGGTATAGTCAGAAATACCAGATGTTTTACTGATTTGCTTTAACATGGTAAGGGGTTATGCTAGAATGAATGAGAATATTTCTAGGCAGGTATATAGATGAAAATTGCAATAGATGGTCCTGCGGGGGCAGGTAAGAGCACAGTTGCTAAGGCATTAGCGCAGACGTTAGGTTTTGTATATATTGATACTGGGGCAATGTACCGAGCATTAACATGGAAGGTCCTTCAAAAAGGTATCAGCATACAAGATACTTCCTCCATTTATGAACTAGCTGCTTCAACTGATATTCATTTCGAAACAAGATCAGGTATTCAGCGCATAATCTGTGATGGGGAAGATCTTACTGATGTAATCCGTTCACCTGAGGTCAGCGCACAAGTCTCTGCCATTGCCTCTCCTCCCATGGTGAGGGAGATTATGGTAAGAAAACAGCAAATTATGGCCGAGACCTGTAATGTAATAATGGATGGACGTGATATAGGAGAGCAGGTCTTACCTGATGCCGAATTCAAGTTCTATCTTACTGCCGGGCTTCAGGAGAGAGCTCGAAGAAGGGCATTGGAAATGGAAAGCCAGGGTTACGAATCAGATGAAAATGTTATTAAGAAAGAAATTGAAAACCGGGATCGGATGGACTCTGATAGGGAAGTAGGTGCGCTAAAAATATTGAACGATTCGATCGTTATTGACACCGGCACATATAATGCTGGTGAGGTATTAGCACAAATACTCTCTATCATCAGGGAGGAATAAAATGCTGTATTCAATTATCCGAGTAATAGGTCGGTTTATATTTTATTTTCTGGGTTTAAAGTCAGAAGGTTTGCATAATTTGCCCCAATCGGGTTCTGTCATTATTGCTTCCAATCATGTTAGTAACTGGGACCCAGTGGTAGTAGGGCTAGTGTTAAATCGTCCAGTGCACTTTATGGGAAAAGCTGAATTATTTGAAAATAAGATTTTAGCCAAATTATGTACTGAGTTAAATGCCTTTCCGGTAAAAAGAGGTACGGCGGATCGTAATGCAATACGAAAAGCCTTGAGAGTTTTAGAAGAAGGCAACGTATTAGGAATCTTTCCAGAGGGAGCCAGAAACACAACCGGAGATATGAAGGCTCAGTCAGGTGTAGCCTTGATAGCACTCAAATCGGGCGCTCCCATTATTCCGGTAGCATGCCTGGGAACAAAAGGTATACTGCCCTGGGGATGGTCTAAACCGTTGTTGGTTAGAGTAGGCGAAGCGATCTATTTAGATGAATTTCGAGATAAAAAAGTAAGTTCTATGCATATGGAACAGTTAAGTGAAGATATTATGAATAAAATTAATAGTCTTTTATACAAATAAAGAAGGATTTTATTAGACTTATACGAAATAAGTATTACATTAACGGGGTGAGGACGTGCAAATACTGCTTGCTAAAAAGGCCGGGTTTTGTGCTGGAGTTAAAAGAGCATTTCATATCACGGAAGAGGCAAGCCGCGGCAATGGCGAGTGGTATACATTAGGACCGCTGGTACACAATGATGAAGTAGTGCGGTATTTTGAAGAAAAGGGTATTAAACCAGTCAATAGTATTGCAGATATCGATTCAGGCGGGGTAATTATTAGAACTCACGGTGTTTCCCCCGATATAATTCGCGAAGCGGAAGAGAAGGGCTGCCCGACCCAAGATGCAACATGTGCCCTGGTAAAGCGGGTCCACGAAGTGGCTGAATTACTAAGAGGTGAAGGTTATGATATAATTATCTTTGGAGATATAGATCATCCTGAGATAAAAGGAATACTGGGTTGGTGTTGCAATGAAGCCACCGTTATTGCTAACGTAAATGAAGCTCGTGAATTTACTGGAGTCAAGAGGCTGGGAATCATATCTCAGACAACTAAAGATGAAAAAGAATTTTATTCAGTGGTGGCTGCCTTGTTGCCGAAAGCTCAAGAAATAAGGGTGTTCAATACACTGTGTTCAGCTACCCGGCAACGGCAGGAATCGGCCCGGGAATTATGCAGCGAGGTAGATTTGATGCTGGTCATTGGTGACCAGAACAGTTCAAATACCAAAACTCTGGTACGGGAGTGCCAACAAACCGGAGTAAGAACCTTGCAGATACGCTCCGCTTTAGACCTGAAATCGGAATATCTAGCGGGCGTGAACAGGGTGGGCATTACGGCAGGAGCTTCCACTCCGGATTGGATTATTAAGGAGGTATTAGATAGGATGACGGAGTTTGATGACGGCGCTCCACAGGAGCAAAACCAGGAAGAATTAGTACAGGCGCAGGAAAATGCCAATGAAGAAAGCTTTGCTCGCATGGAGGCTGAAATGGCAGATTTGGCCACCCCCAATAAAGGGGATGTTATAAAAGGCACTGTTATACAGGTCTCGGACGATGAAGTAATGGTTGATGTAGGCGGAAAATCCGAAGGACTAATTCCTTTAAGAGAAATGTCATTTAAAGAAGTTAATTCAGCGAAAGAACTGGTTAAAATAGGCGATGAACTTGAAGTATTGGTACTTAAATGGGACGATGACGGAACCATATTATTATCCAAGAAAAAAGTTGATTCCAAAAGAGCTATGGATAAATTAGAAGAAGATTTCAAAGAAGGAAGACTGCTCGAGGGTACGGTAGTGGGCAGCGTTAAAGGTGGTTTACTGGTAGATGTCGGAGTAGTTGCTTTTTTACCTGCTTCACATGTAGAGGATGGATATGTAAAAAATCTTGATGACTATATAGGTAAAACCTATAAGTTTAATGTAATTGAATTTAATCGTCACAAGAAGCGTGGTTCTCAGATTGTTCTATCCCGTAAACAATTAGTAGAAGGAGAACGAGCCAAGCAAAAGGAGCAGTTTTGGTCCAGTATTGAAGAGGGACAGGTTATTAAAGGACGGGTTAAACGTATTGTTGATTACGGGGCTTTCATAGATCTGGGAGGTTTTGAGGGATTACTGCATGTTTCTGAAATGGATCATGTTAGAATCAATCATCCTTCTAATATTCTTAATGAAGGAGACGAAATAGATATCTATATTTTGGCTCTTGATCGGGAAAAACAAAGAGTATCACTCAGCCGGAAGAAACTTATGAAGAGTCCTTGGGAAATTGTAATTGAAAAATATAACGAAGGCGATATTATTGAAGGTAAGGTCGTCAGAATAGCTCCGTTTGGTGCTTTTGTAGAGATTGAACCTGGCGTTGATGGTCTGGTTCATATATCACAGCTGGCTAATCGTAGGGTTGAGAAACCTCAAGATGTGGTAAGCGTAAATCAATCAGTTAAAGTAAAGATACTCAGCATTGACCCGCAGGAGAAGAGGATCGGCTTATCTATTAAAGAGGCCGCCGATGACTCTGACCAGGCAGAAGTTAAGGAATTCTTAGACAACCAGGAATAATCAGCAGAAGAAAGAAAAGGGAGGATAAAACATGCCTATTTTTGACTTTAAATGCCAGGAATGTGGACATAAATTCGACCTCATAATTTCCAATGCGGATAAAGATAAGGCTAAATGTCCTCAATGCGGGGCCAATAATTTAAAACAATTGTTATCATTATTCAGTACTTCCAGGGCAGGTACCCCTGCTGATTCATGTTCAGGCTGTGGTACAGCTGGAGCAGGCGGATGAGGAATGCGGTTTTAGGCTGCCGGTGGGCAGCCTTTTTCTACGAGTAAAACCTTCTAAAGATACAAATAAGATAGAGTGCAGCAATTATCAAGAAGGTGAGTGGAAGTTATTATGAGAACAAGCGGGGTAATCCTGGCTGGTGGCAGAAGTTCTCGGATGAAGTTTAATAAAGCTTTTGCAGAGATTGGCGGTCGGCCAGTTATCAATATAATAATTGATAAATTTTCCAGGCTATTTGATGAAACAATTATTATCAGTAACGAACCGCAGCTCTATGAGCAGCTGGGGCTGGATATATACCCCGACGTTTATCCTCGTATGGGTCCAGTCAGCGGTATTCACTCGGGTCTTTATCATGCACATTATGATGCAGCATTTGTATCAGGATGTGATGTACCGTTTATAAACATGGAGCTAGTTGAATATATGATTAATAATCTGGGTGACTATGACAGCGTAGTACCGGAAATAGATTCCTATCTCCAACCTTTATCAGCAGTCTACAGCCGAAAATGTTTACCAGTATTAACGGCCTGTCTTCAGAATAACAAGGTAAAGCTGATTAGAATTTTTGAGGAATTAAATGCGAAAGTCTTGCCTCGATACGAATTAGAAAAATTCGGGATTGTAGAAGAAATATTTCTGAATGTTAATGACATTGAAGCATTGAATATAGCTACTAAGATTGCAGGGAGGTATTAGGATAAGATTTAAACGCAAAGCGGAGCATCTGGCCATTGCTATAAATACAGCAGAGGGTCCTTGCAGCAACGGATTTAAAGATGTCTACCTTTTGCAGGATTCTGTACCGGACCTGGCTTTGGAAGACATCGATCTAAGCACAAACTTCCTGGGGAAAGTTCTGCATTATCCGTTAATTATAAATGCCTTAACCGGCGGAACAGAGCAGGCAAAGAATATTAACCGCAGTCTAGCTGTAATGGCTAATAAATTTGGGCTAGCTATGGCAGTAGGCTCCATGACCATTGCTCTTGAAAGGCCAGCCATTAAGGACAGTTTTACAGTAGTCCGTGATGTTAATCCGGACGGCATTATATTTGCTAATTTGGGGGCTAATACCACTGCCGAACAGGCCTGTGAAGCAGTGAATATGATTGAGGCGGATGGACTTCAGCTGCACTTCAATGTACCGCAGGAACTGGCAATGGTTGAAGGAGATCGAGATTTCAGAGGTATTATTAATAATGTTTCCCGAATCGTTGATGCCTGTCCGGTTCCAGTAATAGCCAAAGAGGTAGGTTTTGGTTTTTCAAGGGAGACAATTGAGAAGCTTTATGCGGCTGGAATCAGACTATTTGATAACGGAGGCTGCGGAGGTACAAATTTTCTGGCCATAGAGGATCAACGTGATGGAATGTTTGATCATCAGCTGGATGATTGGGGTATCACTACTGCGGCAAGCCTGGCCGAAATTGTTTCATTGAAACTACCCATTCAGGTCATAGCTTCGGGTGGTATTAGAAATGCTGCCGACATAGCTAAAGCAATTGCTATGGGTGCTGATATGGCTGGGATTACGGGGTTATTTCTTAAAATTATTTTAAATCAAGGCCAGGATGAACTTGATAAGCGTATAGCACGCTTATTATATCAAATAAAATCAGTTTTCTTAATGAGTGGCGCTCGGGACTGCAGGCATATGCGAACCAAACCCGTCCTCATACTCTCTAAAACAGCCGAGTGGCTGCGAGCCAGAAACATTGATCCTAACAGCTGGGCAAATAGATAAAATCTTAAAAAGGAGTCACAGAAATATTTCTGTGACTCCTTTTTTGTGTTTTTTAAGCTTACATAATAACCGTACAAAGGGGAAATATATTATTTGAAGCCGTCTTTGTTGCTATATAAGATTAGAGGGCATTAATTTCGGCTTAGTAGTCCGATTGAAAAACATAAAGAAAGGATGGAAGCTAAGATGCGTAATTTCCCCATAGGCTTAATTGGCCTCGTAGTGGTATCAATTTTAATCTATTTTGGGGTTGCTCACCGCGTACTGGACAAGCTTAGAATGAACGACAAATCGGCTTTAGCTGTCATTGCTGCCATAATTGTCGGGAGTTTTATCGATATA
>Ga0074193_1003871_pt1 | contig 10189 bp, 10 predicted proteins | sample EPASupsiteHSE605_FD_64523 | JGI IMG/M metagenome (GOLD analysis project Ga0074193, IMG submission 64523) | Bioremediated contaminated groundwater from EPA Superfund site, New Mexico - Sample HSE6-05 | ecosystem: Environmental > Aquatic > Deep subsurface > Groundwater > Contaminated ...
ATATTTATCATTTGAGCATTGCCATGACGTACAGCATTTGTAATTCCCTCTTGTACAATGCGATAAATGATTTCTTCTTCATCACCGCTAAGTCTAGGGATTTGCCCCTGGATATCAACCTTTACTGTCGTGCTCGTGCATTCATTAATATCTTGGGATAATTTTTGAATAGCCGGAATTAAGGAAAACCGTTCTAGGGCATCTGGTCTTAGCTGACTCACCGACCTTCGTACATCTACAAGACCGCTTCTTGCCAATTCAGCGATTTTAATAATTTGTAATTTTGTTTTCTCCATATTTTTTTCTGAGAGTTCGATACAAGCCTCCAGCCCTATAGCTATTCCTGTTAAGGTATGGCCAATCGTATCATGAATCTCTCTTGCTAAGCGATTTCGCTCTTTAATTTTAGCCATTTCTTCTGATTTTTCCGCATAACTCTGAATCTGAATATTAACAATCTTAAGTTCTTCCCGCGATTGATAAATCTCTCCATATAACTCTTTAATCTGCTGATTTTCTTCGATATGCTGCTGTATCACAAACACCATAAACACAATAAAAACAACTTCATTCACTGAGGTCAGTACATTCCTGAGACCAAAGATATATAATCGTCGCGAAGGATCATAATACTGAATATAATCATTCACTGACAAGATACTAATTCTTACAGAGAGAATGTCGTGATCAAGAATAATATAGGTTAAAATCACGGCTAAAACAAAGATACCCCTGGGTTTATTACCCTCTATATACAGAATAATATTGGTAATTGCAATAAGCAAAATACCTTTATTACTCATATTCAAACAAAGGATCACTCCTACACAAAGAGCAATATCTGCAACACTCAATAAATACAGTATCATTTTCTTTTCTTTAAAAATGGTCTCCCGCATAACCATACTAATAAGTAATAATGCAGACAAGGATATGGAATAAATAGTGACCTTCCAAGGTATGGTCGGCATATATTGCATCTTCTCGAGAAATTTTCTTGCCAAGCCATGATCACAAATAAGTTCAGTACCATTATAAATAATACCTGACATAAAGAGAACAACGGCTAAATTAGCTGCAAACAGGATCATTCTCGTTACCATCATTTTTTTGTGATTACTCACGATTTGTTACCACCCCACCACCGCCTAAATAGCTTACAGAACTTCTTTCGTCATTAATTGGTTATTTCCTCCATTTCTGTAAATTAGTTTGTGTCATAAAAAAAAATAAGTACCCGCAGAAATCATTTAAAATGGTCTCTGCTGTTACTTATTACATCAATTGACATCACACTAGGTGATTTTTAATAATTCCAGATTTCCCTTTAAGACAACTTCATCTAAGCAGGCTGGAATTAAAACAGCCCCTCCCGCTGTTAAGGATTCAGTTGAATGATACATGGGCACCCTCCTGTTGTGAATCTAGCCCAATAGGTCTGTTGACAGATCATTATTTTTCTAATACAATGAGGAGCGATTAAATTTGCTGTAATGCATAGAGGTGCGGATATTATCAGTATGTATAGTGAGCTAGTCACGATGAACTATACAAAAAGGAATCTCCGCCGAAGTAAAAATTACCGACTTGGTATTTTTGCTGGATTTGTATTGAATAAATACAAATCTGTCATCTGATGATTCCCATTTTCAGATGAAGAGCTATCTTATACAAGCGGGAATTTATATATTTATGTAAATTTTTTGGTTGTGAGATAGCTCACAGCCATTTTTTATTTTATTACGCAGGAGGGCTTTTTATGTCAAAACCAACATTAAACCTTGCAGAACTCTGTCCGCAAAAGACAGGTCTTAAACGTGATATGAAGTCACGTCACCTTATGATGATTTCCATTGGAGGTACAATTGGCACTGGGCTTTTTGTCGGTTCAGGGCAGACCATTAGCCAAGCAGGTCCTTTGGGAGCTGTCCTTGCCTACCTTGCCGGCGGCTTTATCATGTATTTAGTCTTGTTATGCCTTGGTGAATTAACAGCAGCCATGCCTGTTTCTGGTTCATTCCAAAGCTATGCCTCCCGTTTCATATCTCCTGGTGCCGGTTTTACCACTGGCTGGTTATATTGGATCAATTGGGCCATTTGTATTGCTGCTGACTTTACTGCAGCCGGTATTATTATGAACAATTGGTTCCCTCAAGTCGCCATTTGGACCTGGTGTGGTATTTTTGCCATCTTGCTGGCCTTATTAAATATCATTTCAGTAAAAGCCTATGGGGAAGCAGAGTTCTGGTTTGCCAGCATCAAAGTCACAGCCATTCTCGCCTTTATTGTAGCAGGCTGCGGTTTAATCTTTGGTTTCTCTGGCAATGCCGTGCCGGTAGCATTTTCCAATTTTCATACCAGTACAGGCCTCTTCCCAAATGGCTTTGGCGCTGTCTTCTTAACAATGATTGCTGTTGTCTATTCCTTTCAAGGCGCTGAACTTGTAGGCATTGCCGCAGGTGAATGTGAAAATCCAGGGAAAAATATTCCTCGCGTCATCAAAGGTATTGCTTTCCGCATTATCTTCTTTTATGTCCTAGCAATTATTGTCTTGGCAGCTATCATTCCTTATCAGGAAGCTAGCGTGCTAGAAAGTCCTTTCGCCCATGTCTTTGGCATGCTCGGTCTGCCCCTCGCCAAAGATATTATGTTCTTTGTTGTGATGACTTCTGCTTTATCTGCAGGCAGCTCTGCTTTGTATGCCTGTTCCCGTCTCCTGTGGTCTATGTCTCAGGAAGGTCTGGCGCCGAGTATCCTGGGTAAAGTCAACTCGCGGGGCGTACCTGTATATGGCGTATTAATTACTGTCGCCCTTGCCTGCATGTCTCTCTTGACAAGCGAATATGCTGCAGATACTGTCTATCTCTGGCTCATGTCCAGTACAGGTCTGACAGGTTGTTTAATCTGGGTCATTATTGCCTGGTGTCAGCTCAACTTCCGCAAAGAATTTATCCGTCTTGGCGGGAAATTAGAACAACTAACCTTTCGCACACCATTCTATCCTCTGGTCCCTATCTTAGCCTTAGTGCTAAACTTAGGGGTAATTATCAGTTTATATTTTGATGAATCACAACGTATTGTTCTGTATACTGGCATTCCAGCTCTTGCAGGAATTTATGTATATTATTTATTATTTTTAAATAAAAAACATACCCCAGAGCAACAAGAGGAAAAAGTAAGCTAATCATTTTGAGGTGCCCCCATATCATGAGGGCACCTCTTTTTTGGGAGCAAAATCAGAAAGCCCCTCCTAAAAACAACTTCTCAATTTTTCTACAATCGGAATATCTGCAGGAGCAAATTGATAATTGAGGATTGTTTGTTTATCAACCCAGGCAAGCTCATCATGTACTGCTAGATATAAACAGCCTTTTTCCCAAGATACCCAATATGCTAAGAGATGAAATGTTCCAAACTCATATTCATAAATACTATCACAAAGAAACTGTCCCACTTCTACATCAATTTGAAGTTCTTCATACATCTCACGCCGTAAACATTCCTCTGGGGTTTCACCTAATTCAATTTTCCCGCCTGGGAATTCCCATAAATTTGCCAAGGAGTCTCCTGCTCTGCGCTTAGCTATTAAATATAATCCATCTTTAACTAGTACTGCAGCAGCAACACGCTTCATGTTTGTTTATACCTCGCTTCATTGTTAAATGCTATTTATGTGATTATGGTATAAGATTCGCTAAACCCCCTTGCTTTCCTGCCAACTGATAGCGAATAATGCAAACAGCATATTCTTCCTTTTCTTCCTTGCTAAAAATACATTTTTTAGGTTATAATGGTATCTAAGCATAACTATACCATCCGCAATAAAAATAACAAGCTTGCAATCAAATGGATCCTATCATACTTTTACTGGGGGCGTAGCTCAGATGGGAGAGCGCTTGGCTCGCATTCAAGAGGTCAGGGGTTCGATCCCCCTCGTCTCCACCAACTATATCCGGAGCACTTATATCTGCATATATGAGATGAAGCATAAAGTGTCTTAAACGACATTTTATGCTTCATTTTGTTAAGGGACTTTCTATCTGTTAAGAAAAGGTATACATTAAATATTAGTGTAGAAATTTATTTTATGCCGTGCGGCAAGATAAGGCCAGGCTACTTATATTGCCAGTAGCACATTTTCCGTTCTAAATAATCAATCGTTCCGAATAAAATTAAACCTACACAGCTCAAAACCACAATCCCTGAATACATTTCTAAATAATTCACCCGCATCCATGCATCCATGATAAAATACCCCATTCCATACTGGGTTCCAAAAGTTTCCGTAAAAAACAATACAGATATTGCGGTGGCCATCGCAACCCGCAGAGAAGTTAAAAAATTAGGCAAAGAAGCAGGAATAAGAATTTCTCGAAAAATATCTATTACGCCAGCACCTAAAGAATATAGGGGATAGTAGGTTTCCTTGGGAATACTTTTCACACCATCGCGTACCGCTATGATGACCTGAAAAACAATAATCATAAAGATCATTAAAATCTTTGATAATTCTCCTAAACCGAATAACAACATAATAACAGGCAATAAGGAAATTTTAGGGATAGGATAAGTTAAATATACAATTGGCGACAAGATGGTATCACATTTTTCAAAGTAGCCCATACAGTAGCCCATGGGAATACCAACAATTACTGCTAATAAAACCCCTGCTACAATACGCCACAGACTATAAAAACTGTGTATCGCAATTTCCGAAGGAAAAATATGATATAAGTTAACAATTACCGCCCAAGGGGGTTGAATAATCGGTAAGTTCATCCAACTTGCAGCAAAATGCCACAACGCTACAACAATTAATATGCTGACAACATACCAAGCTCCCGCTCTTTTTTTTCCCATTTTGACCAATCCTCTTTTATTATTTTTCGTAATGTAAGGCATAGCTCGAAAAATTTCTGGTCATTCCGAATATCTTCCACACCAAACAGAGGATTATCAATTACAGTATTGACCGTCCCTTGAAAAGCAGACATAATCACAATCTTACGGCCTAAATATACGGCCTCTTCGACATGATGTGTAACAAGAATCATGGAAACAGAATGCTTGCGCCACACATCTAAGAATACATTTTGTATTTCTTCTCGCGTAATGGCATCCAAGGCAGAAAAAGGCTCATCCATCACTAACAAATCTGGCTGTAACAAAAAAGCTCGGGCCAAGGCAACTCGTTGCTGCTGGCCACCGCTTAATTCCTTGGGATATCTATTCTCAAGTCCCTTAAGACCAAGCTGCTGCAGCAGAACAACTAAAGCCTCCTTATCCTCGGCCTGCTTTTTATTCTTTATTTTTACACCAAGACGAATATTTTCATAAACATTTTTCCATGGCAAGAGTCCATAATTTTGCGGAATGAAGCCAATCTTTTGCTGATGAGGTATAACTGGTTCTCCGTTAATTTCAACAGAGCCATCAAATTTCTTAATAATTCCGGCTAGTACTTTCAAAAGAGTGGATTTGCCACAACCAGAAGGGCCTATAATGGCGCAGGTTTCCCCGATAGACAGTTCTAAATTCAAATTGCGCAGTGCTTCACAGCTAGCGCCCAGAGATTCATAGGTAACACTTAAGTCTTTAATTCGAATCATACTCACTTACCTGACAAACCGGTCATCGACCAGTTCTTTATATGAATATCCCTGGGGGATTAACTTTCTTGTCTGAAGCCATGCCATAACATCCTCAATATCCTTAACCGCTGGTGCTACAGGTTTTTTATATTGGGGCAGAATAAGAGTTCCTTTCACTGCAGCAGGAAAGCCACCCTTTTCGATCAATAGATCAATATAATTTTCCATTGGTTCCTTGGCTAAATAATCGATGGCCTTATTATAGGCCCGATACATCCCTTGAATTTCTTTTTCCTTTTCTTTGACAGCTTTACTGGTAAATATCATAACCCCAGGATTGATGCCCAGCTGATCTGAACTATTGAGAATCCTGCCACCGTTTTTCACAGCAATGGTTGCCATGGGTTCTGGCAGTGTGGCTGCAGCGATTTTGCCATTTTGCAGCATTTCAAGTCGCGTTGGAATCTGAGGAATAACAATTTTATTAATATCTGCGGCCTTAAATCCACTCTCCACCATCACCTTGTCGGTTACATATTCAATGATTGTATTTTTCGAGATGGCTACATCTTTGCCTTTTAATTCCTTAACAGACATTACTGTTTCATCTTTATTAACAACTAGTTTATAACTGCCAGTCGTTAAGGAAGTAATCACGGTGTCAAAGCCTCCCGCCTTGGCAAAAGCCTCTGCCAGCATATCCGAAACTTCGCCATCCAAATTACCACTTTGCAATGCACTATCTCGATCCATGGCACTTTTAAACGGCTTCAGCGTTACCGCTACACCCTCTTCTTTAAAATAACCCTTTTCCTGAGCAATGATAAAAGGGATTGAGTCTACATCAGGCATAAGACCAATGATGATTTTCTGCAGCTCGCCTGCTTTGGGAACAGCATTTTCATTTTTATTGCTGGTACAAGCCCCTAGCGCAACCATCATAATACCAATACACATGACAGCAAGGATTTTTCTCATATTACAGCCCTCCGTTCCCTTAGATATATTTTTTTCAAATTCTTCTCTTCCATTCGATAACAGCCTTATGGCCTTGATCTGTTAGTTGCGTCCACTTCTATATAAACAAAGCCGCCTCCCAGTTTAGTGGTTTCCAGCCAAAGACCTAAATCAAAGGTAATTGCCTGCCCCCCATCATAACAGGTAGCCATATAACGATTCTGAGTTGCTTCATAACACAAAGATATCATCACGATCCAGTGCCAGCTCTCCAAGGCTGTGACTCGACCTTTGTGCAGGTTTAAAAAAGCAACAGGACAATCTGAAGCCAAAGCCTCCTCTAAAAACTTTATCACTTGCCCAAGGGAAAAACGTCTGAATTTAGCCGCTGTAACGCTTTGTCTCCGGCACTGCCAACTCAGCCCATAATAATCCATGAGTTCCTCTATTCCATTACAAAATTTGGCCGTACTATTCAGTCCGAGCAGCCACCCAGGAGTAACAAAATCCCATACATTCTCAAGTACTTCTGTGATAGCGGAAATACTATGGCTCTTATATGGCAAGGGCTCTGCTTCTCGTTTATTCAGATACAAGAGCAGCATGGCGGCAGCCGTCGGTCCGCAGCCTCTCGTTCTCTTAAAGGATGTTGTATACCAACCCTGATTATAGCCGTATAAGATAGGGTTATCTGCCACTAGCTGTAACCATTCAGGGTGCTTGATCTCCATCTTCCATCCCCCCTGCCATCTATTTTATCACTTCATTTCTATGATTTTTTCCCAAAAATAAAAACATCTGCCGTAATACTTCCATCTGGCTCCAAATAATCCTGCCGAACACTATGAAAGCAATCAATGCCGTTCTCTTTGAGAAGCTCTTCAATTGCGGCTTTCTGAAAATAATTAAAATATAGCGGCTGTGATGAAAAACTGGTCGTCTAAAAGCCAGGCTGCTTCCCTTCCATAAAGCTTAAATAAAGATAACCGCCACTTTTCAGCCATACTGCGGTATTTGCTAATACCTTCTTCATTTCCCTATCATACAAGTGAACAATACTAAAGGAAAGTACCACCCCATCAAAATATTCTGGCGGAAAACGTACTGTACGCGAATCCTGCAGCTGAAAAAATCCATCGGGAACATTCACTCTAGCTGCTTCCAGCATTTCAGCAGACAGGTCAATTCCAGTAATCTCTATACTTTTTTCTGCTTTTAATTGTTTTGCTACATTTCCAGGCCCACAGCCAAGATCCAAGACTTTACAGCCGTCTTCTAAGAAACCTGCAAAATCCTTAACATGCTTAGCATAAGGACTGTAATTCATAAATTTTTCTGTATAACTTGAAAAGTTTTTGTTATACGCATCAATTGTCAATGTTGTCTTATCTTGCAATATTGTCACCTCTGCTTATAAATTTATCTTTCGCATCTTTTTCTATATTCCCTTCTTCTCCCACCACATTAAGAGGGAAACGCAAAAAGCAACCCACATGGAACCTGCAGCAAATCCAGCTGCCACATCTGTAGGATAATGTACGCCTAAATAAACACGGCTGCTAGCAATAAGAACAATTAAAATGCCTGTAAAGGTCATTACTGCCAATCGTCCGCGCCATGAAGAGATAGTCCGAATAATCAGAAATGCTGCCATTCCATAGAAACACATAGACGCGATCACATGACCGCTGGGGAAACTGTAACCTGTCGCCTGAACGATAGGAAGCAACTCTGGTCTCCCCCGCTGAAATAAGTACTTGAGCCAAAAATTAAGCATTCCACCGCCAGCTAGACAGATCCCAAGTCCAGCCATTTCCCGCCAACGGCGGTAATAAGTCAGCAAGAAAAAAGCAAGAACTAGAATTACTCCATAACTTTTGCCAAAACCAACATCTGTAATGAACATCATGACCTTGTCGGTATTGGGGCTGGCAAAATAACGAACAAGCCATATAAAGATATTATCAAACAACTCCGTGTTCTTGCGAAAGATGGTTTTCCAAGCTATCATTGCAAAACTGGTTAACATAAAGGCGCTTATGCCTAAACTTACTGCTATGTAAATTCCTGGCCAGCGCCGCTGGATGGCTAAAAATTGTTCCTTGAGTAGCGGATACCAGGCAGCCTTTTTGACTAAATGCCCGCTCAGCCAAAAGACCAGCGGTAATAAGATAAAGAAGAAAGAGCTGAACAGAAAAAAAGCACCCACTGCCAAAGGTACTAGCGGCTGTCCTTGTGGCCTTATCACCCAAGGTTTTTCCTTGACTGTTGTCCCCTGCTGGATGGTAGCCTCACCCCCAATCACGATGACCCTTCCGTGTACCACAGCTCCAGATTGAATGATTACGTTGCCGTCAACAACTATAATACCTTCCTTCACCACACCTGCAACAACGGCAGTGCCATTTGCGACCAGTAATTTGCCAATGGTTTGATTGGCACCAATCAAAATATTCTCCTGCACAAAAATATTCTGATATTCTAACAGATCATCTGTGGCAGCAACTATACTTATCATTAAAAGCGGCCAGATCATCACCAACAAACTAAAAAAAATCATCCTTTTACACTTTGCTAGAGGCATGATTTCTAAATCCTCTCTTTTATCATTAATAACAACAAACCACCTTACTTCCAGTATTCTAGTAAACACTTTGCTCGCATATATCTGTGAAGAGGTGTTACGCTATGAAAACCTTATTTATTGCCAAACGTCATTTATTTGCATGTTTATTACCTGTGCTGCTCTTGGTAGGCACACTCTATGTGCACGACGAGAGTGGTCAAAAGCTGTCGGGAAAAATTATTGTTGTGGATGCTGGTCATGGTGGTATTGACACTGGCGCTAATCGTCCAGGTGTTTTTGAAAAAGATATTAACTTAGCCATCGCATTGCAGCTTAAAAATATTCTTAATGAATATGGTGCCAAGGTCGTACTATCTCGTCAGACCGATATGGAACTAAGCACCGAGTGTGACGACGAAAAGGTCAGAGGACGTTATCATCGGGATTTGACTGCTCGTGTAGAAATGGCCGAAGAATCGGACGCAGATTTATTTATTAGTCTTCACGCTAATGCTGTGTCTGATACGAAGCGGCAAGGAGCAGATGTTTTTTACTATGCTAAGTCTACAGATGGCAAAATCTTATCAAATTTGATTGCAGGCAAACTGGGGAAAATAACCAAGGCTACTTCGGCAGCTACTCCTGCTAACTACTTCGTATTGCGTCATAACAAGATTCCAGCCGCCCTCATTGAAGTTGGATATATTACGAATATAGAAGAACGCGTGCTATTACAATCACCAGAACATCAGAAAAAGCTGGCAGAAGCAATTGCAAAAGGTATTTATGGTTATTACCACCAATCTTCACCCTTTCTCAATAGTACTACAGAAACTGATGACTGATTCCTTGCTGCTATGAAATTCCCCTTAACAGATCGCCCTTCATTAATCTTCCATACCCTTACACAAATTCCTCCAATTTTACTAATTTTATTTAGATATAATAAGACCAATATACGCTAATAAAAAAATCGCCTAAACCAAGTCTAGGCGAAAATAAATCTAATTGTTCCCTGCAACTAATTTATTGCTTTGCGGTTTCAGTACTACTGCTTATTTCGGCAATATAAATG
>Ga0074193_1003872_pt1 | contig 10188 bp, 10 predicted proteins | sample EPASupsiteHSE605_FD_64523 | JGI IMG/M metagenome (GOLD analysis project Ga0074193, IMG submission 64523) | Bioremediated contaminated groundwater from EPA Superfund site, New Mexico - Sample HSE6-05 | ecosystem: Environmental > Aquatic > Deep subsurface > Groundwater > Contaminated ...
TTTACCGATTCGGTGACGACGGACTGACGGACTGACGGATATTCATTTACCCTTTTGGTCAGCTTATCTGTCTACCGCAGGACACCTTACGCCGTCAATCTTCGGATGATAAACGGCGTCAGTAACACATATTTTGAGAATTGTTTCTGGATTGAGTGGATTTGTTTGGGGCATTTATTACCGCAATGTTAAGTGGATTTAGTTCTAACCCGAGTTTGGCGACATTTTTTTCCAGCACCAGACGTAGCAAGGCTTTAGACCATGTGTAAACTAAAGTTTTGTCACTACAACATGTTTTGTAGAAGAAATTTATTAAATTGGTCGATCATTTTTGGTTTTATCATTTTCTCGCAATGAAACAACTTGGCCCATTGTTGCTGCTGTTCAGTCATCTCCGTAATAGTCAACGAGCGTTGAGGAGAATTTTTCAAGCCAACCTGATTTAATTGGCAACTACTCACCTGTCTTAGTAGCTCTTCAGATGATAGTGCGAATTCTGCTTTTCTTAGCATCATTTCGATCGAATTTATCAGCAAGTAAGCATTGACGCATATGGTCACATGGGCTTTCACTCGCTCTGGACGTGTCAAATAGATGGGGCGTAAAGCCAGTTGCGATTTCATTTCACGAAAAGCTTCTTCAATCTTGTTTTTGTCTCGATACTTTTGAATCACTTCTCCTTGTGGTATGGTCATATCGTTAGTGATAAAACAGGTTATTCCGTCCAATCGTCTTTTTTGCATTTCCTTGTTCTTATCAATCTCAGTCGATAATTGGAACGATTGAACAATTCGTGTTGTTTTATTGCTTTTAGTCACAGTTATCTCAATTGGTGTAACTGTCACGATAAGTAATAATTTGAGTTTTCGTTTAGCAAGCATTGGTCTTGACATCTCGCTCAATCGTTTCCTTATTACGTGACTTTTTGGCAATCGCCAGACTGGCATTTTTCTCTGTGATCCATGCCATAGCCTGAGTCATTCGCTTTTCTCGTGATTCAATATCCTCATAAAATCGAGTAACATCAAACGAGAAAATGAAGCGGCGTTGATCGATTTGCCCCTCACGTGTATAAAAAAACTGATTTTCATCCGTTGGCTGAAATTCATGAAGTGCCAGTATCTGCTCATAATCATCTAATGATGCTTTTACCAATTTCCCCTGTGATTGGGTCCCGCTTTGCGTTTTCCAGAAAAGTTTTGCAAAATATCCTGTTGGTTTCCTCTGAGAAGAAGTTCCTTTCGAAATCCTTTACAAAGTATTGTGTTTCTTCATCATCTTCTTCATCTATGAATACAGCGTAGCCTTCGTCAGATAAGGCACGTTAAAACAATTAATCAGTCAACTTACTTTTATAACCATTTTCAATTCGAATACGAATCTCAGGCTAATTTTTGAGAAATTATTTAACCTAAATTATACATAAATGGTATAAGAAATTCTTGTATGGCCCAAAAATGGATACAACTATCCCTTTCCCCAAAACTAATTTCCTATACTTTAATTTCCATATCTAACGCTTTTTTACACCTTTCTGGCTTTAGCGTAACAAACCATTTTTCAAGACCTTTCGCTCGTTCTATTCCAGTCTCATACAATTCCATAACCTTTTTAGTTACTTTCTCACCTGATTCATATAGTTTTTCTGTAAAGGTTACCCATGGATTTTTCCCTTTCCAAGTCATACTCTTTGCAAATCCTATAACTGCTTCATTAGTATCCAGAAGATCTCCATTCCAATGTTGCTCCAAGCGTCCCCATATTCGTTCTATGGGATTATATTTGCTATGGTATGGAGGATAGTAGGCTAAGATAACGGTCACGTTATAGTTTGCTAAAAACTCCATCATTCGTTTCATAAATTGCGTTCTGCGACTGCTATTTTCAGGTCCGTTATCCGCATTTAAGAGCAGAGTATCCTTACCGTTCAGATGACCACTTTTAAGCCAAAAGGTTTCTATAGAATCAACCATAAAATCGGATGTAACCTTAGAGTTTGTAAATATCAATTCTACTTGATCATTGGTTAAATCCAATATTCCAAACGGGGTTAAATAGTCACCACCAAAGTCATGGTCTCCCGCCTTAACAATCACTCGACTACTGCCTCCCCTTGAAAAATCGCCCACTTTCACTCGATCTTTAGTATCAACCGATAGTCTTAAAACATTGTTCTTCGATTTATTATCATCGTGGACTTTCTTTAAGTTTTCAAAGATTGCATCCGTTTGCTCGATTTTCTTGAGTGGTTTCACTTTTCTTACCTTCTTAAGATGGTAACCCATTCTATTTATTTTGTTGTTAAAGGTTTGATGGGTAGGTAAGTCTTTATCAGCATAACCTTTTTGTAAAATCAGTTGCTTTCTAACTTCCTTAACTGTGAGTCTTGTAAAGATTCTTGTCGTCTTAAAGTCTGGGTCGGTCTGACTTTGTGAATCAACAATGTTCTTAATATCCCGCAACAGATTAGGAAGTTTTTCCTCAATGGGTTTGCGACCACGAGCATTAAATGCATCTACGATGGTAATTTCAGAGCGTAATTCATGGCGTCCCTTTCGTATAGTATCACGGCTAACGTTGAACTCTTTAGACAATCGATTGACCAGATCTACCAATTGCTTCTGAAACGCTTGCCAAAGCAATCCGTCGATCAGAGCCTTTAAGTTTATTTAGGGTTTCTTTGAAAATATCTTTGCGTTTTCCGAAAATACTCAGTATCATGTTTTTGTATCCTTTGTTTTGTTTTTTTGTTTTTGTGGTTATTAACAATAAAACACAATTCAAAGAATACGTCTCTATTTTTATTGAAATTGACTTCTTATTTTTTTGTTAATGCCTAATAACTGTGTGGTTATTTCCGTTCTTGCATCCACTACAATTTGATTAATTAAGAAAGGTCCATCATTGACACCATCAATCAAACTATACCTGAAGGTCGGCTCTCCGCTTTCACATCCAAATATCTTGTAAGTGTCAAGGAGTTGCCGTTTTTCCCATGCCCTAGGGTCTTTTGATTGAAGACTCCCAATATCAACATTTTTAATATAGTCCTTTGGTGTAGCGGTGAGACCGAGCTTATAGCCTAAAAAGTATTCAAATACTGCTCTACTATTACCGTTAATAGAACGATGAGCTTCATCGGATATTATAAGGTCAAAATCTGTCGGGGTAAAAATACGTCTGTATTTATTGGTAAACAAAAGGGTTTGAACGGTAGAAACGACAATCTCGGCTTTCCGCCAATCCTCTACATGTTCTTTAAAGATTACAGTTTTATAGTCATTTTTCAGATAGTCTACAAAGTTTTTCTTTGCTTGATTTTTAAGTTCTAATCTATCTACTAGAAAGAGAATACGCCTTGCATTGCCTGTCCTTAAGAACAGCTTTATAATAGCAGCTGAGGTTAAGGTCTTGCCCGTCCCTGTCGCCATCTCAAACAAGAACCTTGTATTGCCTCGCATTGCAGACCTTTGTAAAGCTTTTATAGCGTTAACCTGGTACTTTCTAAGAAATCTAAGTCCGTTCTCATGGATAAAGTCACTTCTCTGTGATTCATCAATGTATTTTGGGTCTTCTTCATATCTTGGCATTTGTGTAATCGCTATGTAATTCTCATCAGCAGCTTCCTTATGCAATTTTGGTGAGTCACTGGAAAAAGCTCTACTGTTCTTAAGAGATTCATAACTAGGAAAAGCCGTAATCATCTGTGGATTACCCTTTTCAAGATTCCAGAAATAATGAACGTTGCCGTTTGATAGAATGACATGTCTTACATATAAGGACTTAGCATACTTCCTTGCCTGTTCTTTGCCCACCAAGGGATTTTTATCCTCTGATTTAGCTTCGAGCACAATAAAGGGCTTACCGTTTTCATCTAGAAGTAAAAAATCAACGAAGCCGTTTTTAGTTTTGTCAAAATCTTCGCCTAGGTCATTCACCTGTTTAGTTGTCATCTTTACGTTTAACTCTACAACAACATTAGCAGGCTTATTCCCTTCATCAAAGAATCTCCAACCTGCTTCCTTCAGCATTTCATTAATTTTCAACCTTGCCTTTGCTTCTTTTTGACACCCACACACGATAATATTTAGCTCAACCTATATTATAGCACTTCGATTACATCCACTGGCACAAAATTTAACTACCATAATTGATATGTCCCTTGGTGTAGCCGAATCTATAACGCTCCACTTCTTATCCGTTGTATATTACTTACACTTATGGATTTTTATAAATAATTTGACCGCGAGGAAAATTGAACCAAGCAAAAAAGCTAAAAACAATAACCAAACAAAAACTAAGGCAGTTCTCAATAAATCAAAGTGCAAAAGGCTGAATGAAGATTCGGTAGCCACTCTGATAAATAAGGGCATAAGTATATACCAAGAAATTCCTGTCAAAAAAATAACTGGGGACCATTGAAATATTAAGAATGACGTTAACCGTTTATTCGTAACACCAAGTTCTTTAGGCCTACCCATAGGCAATTCTTTTTCTAGAAGTATCATTATTTGAGGATACCTCATTCCAAAGAAAACAGTGACAAACGCTAGTAAAACGCTTATCGCATTGAATGCACTTTCCAACTCTTTACCTAGGTCAATAGTGTTCATGTAGTTTGGTCACCATCATCCGTTTGGGGATTAAAATAATTATCCAATAGTACATATGAATCTAACGATATATCGTACTGTCGGGCACTATTTCTAGTCTTTGTAATCGGGTAAAAGTTTGGTGCATTTAGTGCAATAATACGATTTAATTCTTCCAGAACATTATCTGACTGAATCACAACCCGATGTAAGTCCTCAACTCGTTCCGCCGATGTCAACGTAGCCCTTGATGTATTAAAGATTTCGGATTCAAGCTGATATCTAAATCTAGTTTTTACATTTCTAATTAATGATTTGCTCTCGGACTCAGTAAGCTGGAACATAGCCGATACTTCCGTCTCTGTAGGAATTATCCCTAAATAAAAGTGTTTAACTAGATGTAATAACCTGTGCTGCTTAATTTCATCTGCCCTAGTTGGTAGACCTTTTCCAAGTAACATTTCTTTGTACTCTGTCAGTGCAGCTAAGGCAATTTTACCTACGGCAACTGAAAAATCTTCTTCTGACTGCGTCCTTAAAAGCACCTGTAGTTTTCTTGCTTCCTCGATAGTGAAAAAATCAACGGGAATATTTAGCTCCATAATATTTCCCTCCAATTATTTTGGAATGTATTTCTACAAAACCCTTGTGAATCTTAATCTGCTAGTTAAGTAGCAATATTCTTCAACCTTCATTATGCGAAATCCTCTTATATCCATGTTAAACTAAATTTTACTTTTAAGTAATTTCCATCGCACAAAGCAATTCACATTCCGAACGCCTAATTTGTCCACCGACCTTATAGAACATGAAAACCTTCCAGCGAATTAATTACAGATAAGTGAGACAAATAACCCTCTTTTGATAGGCATCTTTTGTATTCTGTTAGCTCAATAACCTTAGATGCTTTACTTTCAAAACCTGTTTTTCGTTCCGTACCAATGATGGCTTGCCCTTTCTCTGTCAACAAGAATTCTAATATTGAATCTATATTCTTTAAGTTCTTTCCATCCTGCCCTTGTTGATTGGGAGTATCAATAACCAGCCAATTGAATGGACTCTCTCCTCTTTCTAAATTGTATAAGTATAGTGCAACTTGAAAGGCTAATACTATTCTTGGCATTTCACTTCCAGTTTTATCCAAAACTTGTATAAAGTCAGTTAACTTTATATAAGTCTGAGGAATATTGACTTGTGTTATTACTTCTTGATAGATTTTCAATAGGTCTTGTTTAATCAATTTTCTTCTTGCAGGAGAATTGAGTTTTTTAAGTTCCCTTTCAAGTTCGATTTTGTAATTACCCTTTTCGTCAAACTCTAACTGAATTTTGCCGCTTTCATCAATACTTTTATTAATAATTTCACTTTTTCCTTCCTCTTTATAAGTTGTAATAATAGAATCACTTTCTTTAATGCTCTCAAGTTCTTTCTTATAATGATTAGACTTGTTAGAAGTTTGCATCCTCTTATTTTCTAATTGAATTATTTTTTCATCAATTATCTTAATATCTTTACGACATACTTTTATTAGTTCATTTCCAGTTTGAATATCTATAATAAATTCAATTCGTTCCTCAATTGTATTTTTATGTTCTGCTCCACAAAATGGACATTTGATGATATCTTCTTGTGTGATTGCAAATTTATGGTCTTTGTCAATATTTTTTATATGTCTTTTAAGAGCTTCCATTTCAAGAAATTTTTCATATTTTTCATTTTTGAGAATAGAAATCTCTTCTTCAATTATAATTTTTTCTTTTTCGAGTTTACTTAACTCCTGCAATAAATCTTTACTCTTTATATAATCATTTTTCCATGGAAAATTGTTTTTAATATCACCTTTATTACTTTGTAATGCAATTTTCAGAGTCTCAACAAGTTCATTATAATTGGTCATTTTCACTTTTAGTTTTTCGATGATGTTACTTGTCAAATCGATTTTTTGTTTAGTTTTGTAATAGTCTTCCCCCTGGTATCCAACAACATATTTATTGCTATACGGTTTCCAGTTTTTAATGTATGCTAGGTTGCTAAAGCCCTCTGCAATTTTATTCCATCCATTATCTTGGTCAATGTACTGAAATCTGAAAAGTAAAGGGGGAGTCGCACTAATTTGCACTGCCTCTTTTGTGAGACAATCCATACTTACGTCGAAAATGGACATGAGATATTTACTGTATTCGTGGAAATCATCTGACTCGAATCTCAATATGTACCGTTCATTTCTCAATTGGGATTGGAATATTTTATACATACTCCCTTGGCGCATTATACAATACTCATTAGTCCCGTGTTCAAAATACACTACATACGTACTAATTAGTTTTTTCCAGTCTGATTCCAACTTCGTCTGACAGCCAAATGTGTAAAACATGCTTTTTATTAAGGAAGATTTCCCTGTTTTATTTTCACCAATTATTATATTTAGCCCTTTTTCAAAATCAAGTTCTCTTGAGGACTTTTCACTATCACTTATTACAATTAATTTCTTTATGAGAAGTCTTTTCATTCTTATCCTCCTCTTTGAGAAGTCTTATCTTACGAATAAGTCTTTTAAAATGGGATATTTTATCACGATACGATTCTTTCATATACTAAAGCCTCCACTAAAATATCTGTAATCTCTTCATAATTCTTAGTTATTAATCTGCATTTAGTAATTACTTCATTCTTTAATAAAGATATATCTTCTATATTTTCAAAGTTATTATCAATTACGTTATCTATTATTAAAATTATCTTACCTAAATTATCATTATATAAAGAATCCGTAATATCCAACATCTTAATATGATGCTTTTTTAATTTTCTAATAATGGTTCTTCGTCTTTGAACGGAGAAATTATGTGAAATCAACAATTTGTCAATTTCATTGTAAGTTTCGGCGCTTTTTGGAATATTATTCATTTGTTCTTTTAGCTTTTTGAATATTTCGGATGATATACCTTTTTGTTCTTGTAATGACTTATAACTAATTGGTGTACTAACTTTTCGTTTACTCTTCTTTCTTACTTCTTCGATAATGTCTCTAAGAATTTTATTACTATTAGAAGTAAATATTTCTGTATTATCAAGCATTTGAAAAAACTCGCCTGCAACAACCTTTTCATAGTTATCTAAAGTCAAATCGCCATAATAAACATAAGTATTTTGAATGAACCTATCAAATATCTCTTCAAATAGGTGAATTGCTATAAACATATACTCCTTACGCAGTTTTTCCTTAATCTCACAATATAACGGATTGTTCTCTACTTTTAGTTCTTTTCCGTCCTCAATAATTGCTTGCCAAGTCGAAATATTCTCGCCCTTTTCTATGTTAGATACGAAATGGCATATACTACATTCAGTTTTAAAGGTCATAAAGTTGTAAAAAATGAACCCTAAAAAAGAGTGTTTTTCAGTCCCACTCTTCTTTTTAGTCGTTTTACATAATCTGTCTAGAGTCCAAGTCTTAAACGTTTCAGTTGTTTTTATCTGATAAAATTCAACACATTTAGGATTAGATATACTACTTGACTTCGCCATATCATCGTGAAACTCGCAAATTATTAAAAACTCTAAACCCTTTTTATACTCTTTTATCATATGGTAAACAATCCAATGAGCCTGATAATCAAATCGGTTAAAGCTATTAGCTCCTGCCTGCTCTCTTAAACTGGAAGTAAGTACCGAATCAATCATTTTCGACCCCCACCTTCCTTACCTATACAGATTGTATTATAACACGCTTATTAACATTATTTTCATTATTTGGGTATAATCCTGAAATATAATGGAGATATACAGTCAATCCATCTGAGACCTTAGTATCTTTGGTCTAATAATTAATTTTTCAGGTAACGAATACACAAAAGGAAATGGTCACTTTCTAAACGAAAAGACCATTTCCTTTTGTCCGTAAAACGCTTACTTGGGTAGGGAACTGAGGCGAATCAAGTTAAGTCGATATAGAAGCTCGTTAGCCTTTTTTCTCTTGTATCTGTAGTTTCCTCTTTCGAAAGCCCTCAAAGGCTCTCTAAGAAATCGTTAGGATAGAATTGTTTGAAGTCAGCAATTAGGTGGCTTTGATTAATGCTTCCTGTTAGAAGATACCCTTTTTCTTGGAGTCTTTGCCTATACCTTTGTTTTACTGTATCAATGGAAAAATTTGATAGTCCTCCATTCGTCACAAACTCGACGTCTTCTCCTAGTGAAGTAAAATATTTAACTAGATTATGGTTGATTTGGAAAGATGCTAATTCAGCATTCCACAAAGAATCTAAGTTGATGTCATAATTGCGTTTAACATTAGAAGCTGAAAAATAGCTCAGAGGAGTTTTGTGCTTAATACAAAGGAAGTTTCCTGGGACTTGGTGTGTCCTATGTAGATAAACTTCTCCATAATCTGCTTTACCATTTTCCAAACATTCTTTGCATACTTTTACTATTCGCTCTTCTTTATTAAAAATATTGCCCGTGTTACTCCCTATTCTACCGAGTACGCCTCTCGAATCATCATCCACCATGCCTTTAATAACCTGATTTGCTCTTTCTATTGACATGAAGGCCTTAAATAAAGGGAATATTGTCAATTTTTCTATTATGTAATTGGGGGTTATTCCTAGTTTAATAGAAATCTGTTTACAAAGAAAATCTAAATTAACTGCATATAAAATGTTAGGGTTATGTTAGGGCATGCCAAATAGGTCTTCCGACGTATGTCGCCATATTCTATTACCGCTATAACTATGGTATCTAAGGAACCAACTCATTGCTACTTCATCTGGATAGTGGTTAAAAAGGATTCCTAACATTTATTACACCTCAATTCAAAAGGGGCTATCCAAAACAATGTTCTGGCAATAGCCCCTAAAAACCTGCAAATTTTTTAGTGAAGAAAAATTTACCTGCATTTGATTGTGACAGCAATCCTTTTACCGACTTTATTACACAGCAACACTATAATCCACTTGAAATTTCAGTTACCGACTTTATTGTAAAGTTACCGACTTTATTGTATCACGACAACATATGTAGCATTGTAAAAATGTTTGAACAGTTTATTACTTATCACACCAATTATAAGATCATAGACGGTCATTTTGTTTATAAAAATTTGAACAGAACGATCAGGTACCTTATATTAATAAAATAGTTGTTTATAATTGTTTGAACACATGCCATAGAAAATCGCTTAACTTATTAACCCCCAGTGTTATATTAGATGTTGTAGGGGAAGTTTTATAACCTGTTTCCAAAGTAGGCTTAAAGCTTAGCTTTGGCTATTTCATCCTGCAGAGCTGGTAGGCGGCTGTGACTCCCCCTTACTTTTCGTAAATAGGAGATCCACTCTTCGGTCTGATTGAGCAAGTGATAAACAGCTTTTAGTTCAGATAACCATTCTACTGCTCGTTGATAGCTTCTGCGATTTTTCTCAGCGATTCTTTGTTCTGCATATTGGCGGAGGATAGGAACAAGTCGTACCGGATCGTGCTTCTTGATCTCTTCGAACAACTGCCGAGTGGACTTTGTGATCCAATCGGATGATTTAGGACTTTCTTCAAGATAAACCAACCAGGCCCCGTTGGGATCGTCGATGTGGAGATGCATGTCG
>Ga0074193_1003874_pt1 | contig 10186 bp, 7 predicted proteins | sample EPASupsiteHSE605_FD_64523 | JGI IMG/M metagenome (GOLD analysis project Ga0074193, IMG submission 64523) | Bioremediated contaminated groundwater from EPA Superfund site, New Mexico - Sample HSE6-05 | ecosystem: Environmental > Aquatic > Deep subsurface > Groundwater > Contaminated ...
CGCTCATGAAAGATGTCTTAACTCCTTCGGCGCGATTCTGCATCACACTGAAAGGATTCATTTCGGTGCCGGTAGCAGCCAATGTCAGCACCGCAATAATGGGCACTGCTTCTTTCGGTTTCAGTTTGCCGGTGTATAAATCCCACACATCGTTGTCAACCGGAATGGCGGCGGCCACGGCTTTGGCCGTATCTATCACGCTGCCACCACCGACAGCCAGAATAACATCGGGCCGGAAGCCGCGCCCCATCTCAACTGCAGCACCCGCTTCCTCGATTTCCGGATTGGGTTTGATACCGGAAAATTCAATCCATTCAACGCCGGCGCTGTTCAGCTCGGTGAGCATCTTTGCCCGGATGCCGTTTTTCACCGTTGATTCGCCACCGCGCAACAACATCACTTTGTGTCCGAATGTCGGCAGAATTGTCCTGATTCTCAGGCATACATCGGTGCCGAAGTGCATTTGGGTCGGTATGTTCCAGATGAAATTTTCCATGTTTTTTTTAACAAAGTTAGGAATTTGCCAAAATCCGTATTATTTTTAGCACATGAATCAGGGGACCGGTTACGTACGAAGGCTGAATAAAAATGATGCAGAGGCTGTTTTTGCCGTGCGGCAGGAAGCCTATGAATCGTCGGCACAGTTCAAGGTGCTCAATTATTCATATCTCGAATGGAACCAGGTGGACGACGTTGCCATTGTACTGGGTGTTTTCAACGAAAAAGATGAACTGATGTCGTCGTTGCGCGGTGAGTTTATACGTACCCGCACCGAGGCCGAAGAAAAACTGCATTACAGTATTCCAAAACATCTCGATCTGTTTCCCGGCATTTTGCTCGGACGTGGCGCCACCAAACGCGCTTATCGCAACGAGGGATTCAATTCATTGCTTCGCTATTATTATCTCGGCCTCGCCATCGACTTTCCGTTTAAATCGACATTTGCATCGGTATTCGAAAAAGCGCCCCGCATCGGGCTTCTGCGCGACATGAATTATCGTTTCACCATTCCCGACGATGCCAGCGACGACGATATTCATGTGCTCACCCGCGAATATTTTGTGTACCTCGAGCGCAAACATTTCCTCCCCTCCTTTCAGTTTCTGCAAACCAAATTCGACAATGTCATCAGCAGGTATTCGTGGACGGGGTTGATCTGAAATGGCATCACTCCTTCACAAACAACAATACTGCTGCGCCTGTCCGGAGTATATATACGCCAGGTTTTAATTTATTCACCTGAATGGAATTGTCAGCAGCTATACCAGATAAAACCACGCGACCACTCACATCTGTAATAGTGTAATGATCAATCGCAGCGCCTTTCACATACAATACCTCTTTAACCGGATTCGGATAACATTGCAGATTTGAGGCTGTCGCATTTTCTTCGATACCGGTATACACCTCCCCGAAAATATTTTCAAACACATAGCGCAGCATGGATTGAACCTCATCTTTTTTCATGTAATAGAGCGGAAAGCCGAGGGTAAGCGTTTTAAAATCGGAACCATCGTACAGCACGCCGACGTTTTTATATTTTAGCTCGCCTAAACTCTGCGTAGTGTCATACGGTGAATCGTACCAATACAGCTTCGCTGCTTCAGATGTGGGATTCAACACTTCGACATATTTCATCTTTCCACCGGTTTTGGAGGAATCGCAATGCAAAGTATCAAAAAAAACCATTTCGGGAACAGCACTGCTCATATAGCACGTAATGCTGTTTTGAGAACTTAATATTTTAAGATAATCAGCAAAGAAACTTCCATTTTCATGAATACTTAAATTAACAGAGTTGTTTTGTCCAATGATATAGTTTGGCCTGTACACTGTCAACAACAAATTGCCTCCGCAGGCAAGATAGTTTTTCAGATCTTTAATTGAATTGACAAAAGATGTGGCATTGGTGGCTGAATTTATATGCCACAATACCGAGGAATATCGGCCAAGTGTTGCCAGATCAATGCTTCCGATGCTGTCGGCCGAATATTCTGTGCGTTGAAAACCAAAAAGCACATCGTTGTAAAATGCATCGATCTGTTCATCCGTTGGAGTTCCAACGCCACCATCGGAGCCATCAACAATCAGAATTCCTTCATTAAAACCGCACAAGGCAGTAGTCACAGAATCTTCACGAAGCAGACTTTCGAATCCGCCAGCGTTTAATGCAGAAACACCCACATAATATGTGTTATTCAATGCCAGGTTTGTGAATATGTATTGTGTGTCGGTAATAAATATAACAGAATCGTACATGCCATAGACAGAACCAAAATAAACATTATAACCGGTCACATCTTCATCTAACGATCCATTCCATGACACTCTGACATCATTACAATTATTAATAGTATTTAAGGCAAAATCATCAACTGGTCTAGGAATATAGGCAGCCTTCAACAAAGACCCAAATGAGAGTTTTGCAACCTCAGCACAATATTGCATATCGTAATTGCCAACTGTGTCGCCTGTTGTGTGATAAAACGGACTGAAATTGTACTCTTCAAAATAAATTGCATCATACCCGTTTTCCCAAAAAAAATAGCTGTCAACTCCTCCCTCATTTGGAGAATTAAGGTACGGAGTGAGTGCTGTATATTGCTGGCAAACATCAGAAGCCATGTTTTTTGCATAATTATTTCCCGTATATGGATGTAAATAAATCAAGTTATTACCAGGATTGTTATTTGAGATCATATCCATATTGATCATAAAACCAATATCATCATTATTGTTCCGGGCATAGTCAGCATACACATGTGCTCCGCTTTTTGTAGTATCTACAATGGCGAATTCTTCGGCAGCAAAACAAACAAGATTAATCGTCGCTGCAGATTGTATATTATGCAATTTGAAAACCCTCGCAATTTCAAGAGTGGCCGCTGTGCCGGAAGCATCATCATCGGCACCGGGTGCAAATAACGTTGAGTCATTCGGCAATACTCCGTCCCTGTAACTATCATAATGTCCACCCGCGACATAATATGTCCCCTGATTTGTGGTGCCCGGCAACGTTGCCACAACATTATATTGCATGCTGGTTATAGGACCAAAATAGTTTGAATAATGCGGAAAAGAATCTAATCTGACGTCCGTATAACCGAATGAGTAAAACTTATTGGCAAGAAACTGCGCCACCGTTTTATTATTAGGAGAGAGCAGAAACCGTGTGCCAAAGCCCTGTAGGTCGCGCATGTATTGCTCGATTGAATCAGCACTGATATCGGCCAGACATACCGTTATCAATGAATCAAGATTGAATGCGGGAAGCGCTTTAGTGTTTTGTTGCTCAGTTGCTGGAAGTAATTTTGATTGTGCCTGCGTTGCAAAACATGATGTAACACAAATAAGAAATGAAACAATGATTGTTCTCATAATGTTTTACTCTTTAATAAACATGGCTGATCCGCTTTCGGTTTTCAAACAATACACTCCGGATGAAAGCAAATGAACATCAATTATATCACCGGTTAATTTCCCATCCATCACCTGTCGGCCACTTGCATCCACTATCGTGAAAGTGTTGCCCTGTGCGCCCTTTACATACAATACATCTTTCACCGGATTCGGATAACATTGCAGATTTGAGGCTGTCGCATTTTCTTCGATACCGGTATACACCTCCCCGAAAATATTTTCAAACACATAGCGCAGCATGGATTGCACTTCGTCTTTATTCATGTAATAGAGAGGGAATCCGAGGGTAAGTGTTTTGAAATCGGAACCATCGTAAAGTACTCCAACGTTTGTATTTTTCAATGTTAGCGGCATTTGTGTTGAATCATAAGGTGAGTCGTACAAGTATATAACTTCAGCATCGATTATTGGGTTGAGTGTCCCGATTTTTTTCAGGGGACCTGGTGTTTTTGATGTATCGCATCGTAATGAGTCAAACCCGGGAAAAACGGGAACTGTTCCTGAGAATACGGAGATTAAGTTGAAGTCGGAACTTTCAATTTTCAGAAAATCACGGGCAAAGCTTCTGTTTTTAAAAAGAACAATATCCTGCGTATTGTCACCTTCGAGCATAAACAATGGCATGAAAAAAGTAAGAAACAACTGTCCTCCACTGGACAAATATTGCATGAGTGCTTTTTCGGAATTCATCAGTGCCACAACTGAGTTTAAGCCATTGATGTGCCACAACACCGATGAATAGCGTCCCAGCGTATTCAGATCAATCATGCCGGCAGAATCAGCAGCATATTCCTGTCGCTGAAATCCAAACAGCACATCGTTGTAAAACTGGTCTACGACCTGATCGGAAGGGGATCCTGATATTCCTCCGTTTGAACCATCCACAATCAGGATTCCTTCATCGAAAGTACAATTTACAGGAACAATTGAATCGGCAACCATCTCCGATTCAAGTCCTGAATTACTCACAGCTGTAACAGAAATAAAATATTCAGTTCCGACCGTCAATCCGGTAAACACATAGAATGAATCAACAGTCACTACAGAAGAATCTGTAACGCCGGGTACAGTGCCAATATCAATCCGATAAAAACCGACCAGTGAATCGCGGCTTGCAGACCACGAAACAAGCGCATCGTGACAGGCGTTTACTGTAACAACACGCAATCCGGCTACAGGCCTGATTTCGCAGGCACCCATAAGTAATGCAGCACAGGAAAGTCGCGCTACATCGGCACAGTAAAACACATTGCAATTCCCCACCGAATCGCTTTGCTCATGGTAGTTTGTACTGAAATCATATTCCTCAAGAAAGGTCGATTCAAATCCGTTCAGCCAGAATTTATGACTGTCGCCCATCATATCCCCTTCAATAATGTAAGGAGTCATAGTAGAAAAAGAATCGCATGCAGCCATCATTACATTAAAGACATAATCATTCTGAGGATAATGATATACAATAACAGTTGAGTCGTTTGTTGTTGCATTGGAGATCATATCCATATTAATATAAAACCCGATATCATCGTTGTTCATGCGCGCCTTGCTCGCATAATTTCCGCTACCGCATTGGGCAGGATCATCGGTCATATATTCTTCGGCTGCAAAGCAAATAAATTTCAGGGTGGATGGAACTGCAACATTATGCAATGCCAACACACGTGCAATTTCAAGTGTGGCCGCTGTTCCCGATGCATTGTCATCGGCGCCTGGCACCCATGGTGAGGTTGCCTGCGTTTGCAGATCCCAGATAAAACTGTCGTAATGCGCACCTGTAATATATTGTGTCTGCGCATTGGTGGTCCCGTTTCTGGTTGCCACCACATTGTATTGCCATGTGGTGTCGATATAAAAATAGCCCGATACATTTATAAAAGAATCCAGCACCACATCGGTATATCCGAACGACATGAATTTTTCCTGCAGAAACACAGCGATGCTCTTATGGTTTGGTTCAAGCTGATAGCGGGTGTTAAAAGACTGTAGCTCCAGCATATATTTGCGGATGGTATCGGCACTGATATCGGCCAGACACGCCTGTATTACAGAATCAACATTGAATGAGCGCTGCACTTCGGGATACACGCCCGGGGAGTTTTTTTTGAGAAACGCTGTATGATTTTGAGCAATCAAATACAATCCTGAAAATAAAAACAACAGACAGATAAAAATATTTTTCATACCGTAATTTTTTGCCAATTTATAGAAACAATTTAAATTTTTGCCTCAACCAACAAGTAAACGGTAAATATAAAAAAGTTAAAGGAATCTTAGCATGTTTTGCCGATTTTTTTCTACTAAATAATTTGCAAAAAGAGTTTAAACAAGTAGTAATAAAAGCTTCATTCGAATAAAATTATTTCTTATCTTCGTATGAATAAAAATGCCGTTATATGTGCGGTCGATTCACTGCGAATGTAAAGAAAAAAGATCTGGAAGAAGAGTGGAATCTGGCGGTGCCACCCGAGTTCAGACCACGCTATAATATTGCACCCTCGCAGGTGGTGGGTGTTATTACCAATACCGAACCCGGCTCCCTGTCGTTGTTTCGCTGGGGACTGATTCCGTCATGGGCCAAAGATCCTGCTATTGGCAGTAAAATGATCAATGCCCGGGTTGAAACACTGACCGAAAAGCCATCGTTTCGCAAGCTCGTGCAGACCGCTCGCTGCCTTGTTCCAGCGACATCCTGGTTCGAATGGATGCAGGCTCAAAGTCGTCAGCCTTTTGCCATTAAACCAAAAAACACAAAACTCTTTGCTATGGCCGGCCTCTGGGATACTTGGATTGATGCGGACGGACAAAAGGTGAACACCTTTACTGTCATCACTACAGAAGCCGCTCAAAACATCCGGCACATACACGAACGCATGCCGTTGGTAGTACCCAAAGAACTGCAACACGACTGGCTTACAAACAAAACGGATGCAGCGACCGTCGCTGTAAAATCAGGGCAACTTGAATTTGATTTTTATCCGGTTTCTTCTTTGGTGAACAATCCTAAAAACGATGACGAGCGATTGCTCGATGAATTTCGGGAAACGCTGCTTTGATGGAAAAACAATTTGAGCATCCGTAATAATACCAGATATATTTGTCAAAAGGTATTTGATAAGATTTTGCAATTAGAACACGGATCAGCCATACGGCTGACACGGATTATTCACTTCTTATATTATTCTCAAAGGAGTTCCCTTCGTCAGGCTCAGGACGGCGCATGAGCTCGCCACTTCGTGTCTCGGTTTTACGGATCTTCACGGATCCACCTGCAGCGGGCAGGTAAAACAATTCTGTGACAACACGTAATGCAAAAGCCGTAATTCATTTCAGCATCTTGAATTTGCAAGCGCGCTTGCGCAATTCAATTTGCTGAAATGAATCAACACAACAGAGTTGCGTTGGAGTCAGCGGCTTTTGCTATCACGATATCCGTGTTCATCAGTTTCATCAGTGTTTCCGCCGCGGCGGACCGTGTTCAAAAAAAGCTATATCTGTTACCTCGTCCTGTTACTTTGTGGAAAATTGTATTCATTCGAAAATTAAATCCTTTTATGTTTATTGGTATAAAAGGGGATGATCTGTGAAAACAATTTGTTATAAAAGAGTAAAACGATAAAACAACCTGAGCTGAATGAGTATATTTGTATATCTCACTCACCCATAAAACCTAAACTCATGATCAGAATTTTCTTTTTCCTCAGTTTTGCCGTTGCATTGACATCGTTTGCAGGTGCGCAGAAAACAACCTTTCCGGATGCGATATCCTTCAACGATTATCTGGTCAACCAGCAACTGGCAATCTATGGCGAGCTGAATAAGTTTACCAATGCCATTGAAATGGGAGAAAGCGACGAGGTGATATGGGAGCGTTACAACAATCTTGTAACCTTTACTGACAAAGTATTGGCAGATATTGACAACATTGTTGCATATGAAGAAGGATCAAAATTATATGACTCTTTCAGAAGTCTGATCTGGTTTTATACTGATATTTTTAAAACCGACTATAAAAGAATGACAGAAATTATTGTCAGCGACGTTATCAGTGACGAGGATCAGACAGAGTTACAGAATATTCTGACCAATATTGAAGAAAGAGAAGCTTTGTACGACAAATCCTTTTTAACGGCACAGGAAAATTTTGCAGCTTATCATGGTTTTACCCTGGCTCCTGCTGAGGATTATTGATATCTGGTCAGTCAATGAATCTGTATTCAAACGAAATTTTTCGTTCTTATTTCGCCATTACTTTATTCAGATCTTTGAAGAAATCAGGGGTTGATTTCGAAACGGCTTCGGCGTTTGAAATGGTCACGGGCGAATTGCATAAAGTGGCAGCAACAGCCGCACTCATAGCCATGCGATGATCGTTGAAACTGTCCACTTCGGCACCGGTGAGTTGTCCTGTTCCATGAACAATTAATTCGTTTCCTTTGTTTTCCATCTTCAAACCCATTTTTCCAAACATATCGAGAATGGATTTCAATCGATTCGATTCTTTGTGAATCAGCCGGTCGGTGCCTGTGAGTACTGAAGTGCCATTGGCAGCTGCAGCCAGCACTACCAGCGGCGGAAACAAATCGGGGCAATCGGTCAGATCGACCGAAAAAGCATTTTTATTTTTCTGACTGACACTGATAAAATTGTTGAGCACTTTTACCTGCGCGCCAAAATCGACCAGCACATCACGTATTTTCAAATCGGCCTGCAGTGAATTCTGGTTGAGCCCTGTCATTTCAATTTTTCCGGAAACAGCGGCTGCCACCATATAATTTGCGGCCGAGCTCCAGTCGCCTTCCACAGTATATTCCTGACCTTTGTATTGCTGACGGCCTTTGACATAGAACTGACGGAAATTATTGTTTTCGACAATTATTCCAAATTCACGCATAATATTCAGCGTCATGGCAATGTAAGGACGGCTCACCAGTTTACGCACAGCAATTTCGGTATCGTGCTCCAGCAGCGGTGCAGCAATGAGTAAACCCGTAAGCATATGTGAGCTGAAAGAACCATCGAGTTCGATTTTACTTTTGCTGATAGGTCCGCAGATAACGAGTGGCAATGTGCCATTGGTGGTTTTTACCTGTACGCCCGACTGCAACAGAGACTCTACAAGTGGCTCTACAGGACGGCTCAGCAGCGAACTCTTACCGGTAAGTTTCACGGCACGTTGTGCCAAAGCCGCAACAAAAGCAAACATACGCAGGCTGAGACCGGATTCATCGGCATCGAGTAAAATGTCTTTTTTCAGATCCGTTTTTCCCGGAATCACATGAATTTTTCCACAACCTTTAACAGTGGCACCCAGGTGAGTGATAATTTTAACAGCGGCACCTGCATCGGCCGACGGCGTAAAGTTTTTTATCAATGTTGGCCCATTGGCCAGACTGGCAATCGCCAATGCACGCTGCAGATAGCTTTTCGAAGCAACTGCCTGCAGCACACCATCCATTTTATAAGGATGAATTAACTCTGTCATTAAATTCTCCTTTCCTGTCCATTATTTCACCAAACGCAAGCATGTCGGAATACGAAAACTGGCCCGGTGCGGTACTTTCAGCACCATCGGGGTGCGCGTAGGTCATTCCGAGTCCCCATTTCATAGCCGTTATGCGGGTTTCGCAACATTCTTCACCCAGACAAAACGCCGTAATATTTTTACAACCCCAATAGGCAAACAACATTATGGGAGCATCATTCATTGTATTTCCCATGCAAACCATTTTGATGGCATCGGGACCCGCCTCAGAAATTTCGTTTCGTTTCTGCAAAAGGAATTCCCTATCGGGTGTTTTTTCGAAATCGTGCCACGAGAACATAATTTTGAAGCCCGCTTCCCGTGCCGTTTTCAGCAGTGTCTGTACACGTGGGTCATGAATAATTTCAAAGTCAAAATCGACATACCTGATGTTGCCTGAAAGAGCAGCATCAAACAATTCATAAAAATCCGGCTGATTCAAAAACGGCTCTCTGACAGCGATCATCCATTCATAGCCAAGATCAATCAACTGTCTGATTTCCGTCGCATTCATCGAAATCCGGTCAAGCCGCAGCTCTGCAAAAATGGCATCTCCCAGCTGACGACGACATTCATCGAAGCTTGTACCCGATAAAGACAGGCAAATCCGGCGGCGATATGAATTTTCCGGAACGTATCTCATACGTCAAAAGTACATAATTAATTTATAAACTGCAATATGAACTGGTCTCTCGTTAGTAAAAATTCCCCGAACTAAAAATTTATACTGGTGACGTAAAAGCATGAGGCATGCGGCATGCGGTCAATGAGTCGATTGCTTGCTCGTCGCGACTCAATGAAACAGTCTTTTTCGCACCACAAAAAAAGCCGGATTACTCCGGCTTCTACCCTTTACTTTCAGGTAACAATCTCGTTTTGATCAGGACTACTTGATCATTCCGAGTTCTTTGCCAACCTTAGTGAAAGCGGCAATGGCCTGTTCGATCTGTTCGGTGCTGTGACCGGCCGAAATCTGAACGCGGATGCGGTCTTTTCCTTTCGGTACAACCGGGAACGAGAACGCAATCACATAAATACCTTCTTCGAGCATGCGATCGGCAAATTTCACGGCCAGCTTGGAGCAGTCGGGATATTTGCCAAACATAATCGGAGTAATCGGGTGTTCACCCGGAACTATATCGAAACCGGCTTCGGTCATTTTGGTGCGGAACAGTTTGGTATTGGCTTCCAGTTTGTCGCGCAGCTCGGTCGAAGCGGTGAGAATATCCATAACTTTAATGGTAG
>Ga0074193_1003875_pt1 | contig 10186 bp, 10 predicted proteins | sample EPASupsiteHSE605_FD_64523 | JGI IMG/M metagenome (GOLD analysis project Ga0074193, IMG submission 64523) | Bioremediated contaminated groundwater from EPA Superfund site, New Mexico - Sample HSE6-05 | ecosystem: Environmental > Aquatic > Deep subsurface > Groundwater > Contaminated ...
AGACCGTTGTATCTGCTTTTGTACTGATGGACAATCATGTTCATTTACAGATATATACACGCGCATTGAATGCATTTATGCGGTCTCTGCTGATGAGCTTTAATCAGTGGTACAACAAGCGCAAAGGGATGAGCGGGCAACTTTTCAACAGTCCTTTCTCAAGCAAATTAATTGATAATGAGGAGTATCTTCAATATAATTACTTATACATACTTACAAACCCGATAAGGGCGGGAATTTGTGAAAACATAACCAAATATCGGTGGAGCTCCTACCATTTTATAAAGAAGGGTTACTACAATAATTTGTGTAAATTTATAGATGTAAGCAACTTGGTGAACGATTACCTGTTTAAATCAAATAACCATCTGCATTTAAGCGCATTAAGTCATTTAAAAGAGTTTTGGTCATTGGAAGGATCTGAAAGAGAGAACAATAAAATGAAAGAGCATTATAATGAGAAGCATATAATCAGACCAACAGATCACGAAGTGTCAACAAATTTGGCTTACATACTCAATGGAAGAAAACTGAACGAAATTTCGCATGATGAGCTGATTAGAACTATGCGAATCTTAAAGGATCATGGAAGCGCAACCTATCGCCAAATTTCATCAGTCACCCATGAAAGCTTTTATGATGTGGTGAGGATGCTGAGGTAACACCTTGCCACAGTTTTTGGCAAGTAGCTGTTTGTATGGGCATTGCAGATACTATTTTTTGATTTTGGGCTTGGGGTGCGCGGGAATAACCCAAGCTACGAAAATTGCCTCAGTAACTCCCAATGAATGAATAACTTGCCAAAAACTGTGGCAAGGTTGAATTTTTTACGAATTTTTGTATAATTTTATGCTTTAATATTAACAATATCTGCAAATTGCTTTATTCATTACCGATATAATATGATGGATTTGGATTTTTATGTTGATTCTGTTGCAGTTGATGTTGTAACAGCTGAGTTGGAGAAACTTTCTTGCCCTCTTTTTTTTCGTCCTCACCTTGAAATAAAAGAGAGTGATTTTTTTATAAATGTTCGTAATGTTGCAAGCTACCGTGTGCAAAATGGCGACAGAGTGCATGTTCATCCACATGAAAACGCAGATATTGAGTCAATTAAACTATTTTTGAATGGTTCTGTTCTGGGTGCGGTACTTCATCAGAAAGGTATTCTTCCTTTTCACGGTTGTTCCTTTGAATATAATGGGCAAGGTATAATTATCTCTGGCCTTTCAGGGTCAGGAAAGTCTTCAGTTACAACAGCTTTCTGTCAGAACGGAGGTCGTTTTATCAATGACGATATTACACCTGTGCAGATTGGAGAATCGGTAACAACAATTCTTCCAATTAAAACCAAAATAAAACTTTGGGACGATTCTCTTCGAAGCCTGAATATAAAGAATGACAACTTGCAGAGAATCAGACCGTCGATGGATAAATTTTATATTTCTCTTCCTGAGAAGATGCTCACAGAACAACCTCTTAACCATATATTTATCCTGGCTAAACACAATGAAGCTATATTCAAGGCGAACGAATTAAGCGGGATGGCTAAATACAATGTGTTGCGCAATCAGATTTACAGGAAATCCTATTTAAAGGGAATGCCGGAAACAAATAAAAACTATTTTAAACAACTCTGCAAGCTTGCACAACAGATCAGGATTACACAGGTGATACGCCCGCAGATATGTAGTATTTATGACACTATGAATTTTATTAAGCAACAGATTGTCTGATGAAGAATCTGGTCTGGCTCGTATCATATCCAAAATCGGGAAATACATGGTTCCGGATGTTTTTGGCAAATTACCAGAGAGATACTGAAAAACCTGTATCGTTGCAGGAGATTGAATCTACACCCATATCAAGCGATGCTGTCTCTTTTGAAGAGGAGACATCGCTGAATCCCTTCGAAATGACCTTTGAAGAAGTAGATCTCTACAGACCCGATGTTTACCGTGCCATCTCAAAGGAAGCCGAAAGTACAGGTAAAATCTGTTTCAAGAAGACTCATGATGCATATACTCTCAATACCGAGGGAGTGCCTATATTCCCGGCAGACGTAAGTAATTGTGCCGTTTATTTTATCCGCAATCCATTGGATGTATGTGTCTCTTATGCAAACCATAGCGCAAAAGAAGTTAGCAAGACTGTAAAATTCATATTAAATGAAGAGGCATATCTGTCAGGAAACAAAGCCGGGCAACTTTGTCAGAAACTTATGTCCTGGAAGAGCCATGTAAAAAGCTGGAAAGAGCAAAAACTCATACCAATACTTATTGTACGTTATGAAGATATGCTTACCGACCCTTTGGGCTCTTTTGGCTCAGTTGTTAAGTTTCTAGGGTTGGAATATAATGAGGAACGATTGGAGAGAGCCATTATAAACAGCGATTTTAATGTGTTAAAGCAGATGGAGCAGGATAATGGATTTAAAGAAAAATCGCAGAAGTGTAAAAGTTTTTTCTGGAAAGGGAAAATTGGAAACTACAGGGAGTATCTCTCAGATAAACAAATCAGAAGTATAGTTGAGTACAACTTCGATACTATGAAGGAATTCGGATATGTCGACGACAAAGGAGAAATTAAAATTTAAAAACAAGACCTGAATATGGAAAAATACAGAAGAAACGATCAGATTATAGACGGAGAGCTGGATAATAACCAGGTGATGATGCATATAGAAAAAGGGAAGTATTACGGATTGAATCCTGTTGGGAAAAGGATCTGGGATATTTTGGATAGCCCAAAAAGTCTGAATGAAATAATAGCTGTTCTTCTATCAGAATTTGAGGTTACAGAAAGTCAATGCATAAAAGAGGCACAGATATTTTTAGATAAGGCGGTTCAATCAGATATTATCAAAAAGGGTGAATTTGATTCGTAAGTTCATACGACTCCCGATGGATGAGAAGTTGCTGTTTCTTGAAGCGACATTTTTTTTATATTTTTCAAAGGTATTCCTGATGCTGCCTTTCAGATATTGCATAATGAGAATGCATCCCCAGGAGTCAATGACAGCAGTTGCCGATCCTATATTACTGATAAAAATCCGCGATGCCGTTTTCAGGGCCAACAAGCTGGCACTCTGGAAAAATATCTGTCTGGTAAAATCATTCTCCGCAAGGTTTATGTTGCAGCGGAGAAATATTGGTTCTGTAATGTATCTGGGATTACAGTTCAAAAATGGTAAGGAGCTGGTTGCACATGCATGGCTCATATCCGGAGAAAAGTATATAACTCCTAAAGGAAGAACAAAATACAAGGAAATACATTGTTTTTAGAACTTTAAATTTATATTATGAACGAAATTCAATTAGAAAAAAGAGAGTGGTCTAAACCTGAAATGGTAGATCTGGATGCAGAAAAAACGGCTAATGGTGCTTCCCCTTCAGACCCTGAATTGACGGCCGGTCAGATGGGTTATTCTTAATCGTTGAATGGGATTTTTATATGGCATTGTAGATTTTAATCAGAATAAGAACCGGCAGCAGGATGTGGAATGCCTGAAAAAGGCATTTATTCAACCTGATTTTGATGCTCAAAGCTTTACTGGTTCATTTTTTTCTATAGGCATTTGCTGGAAAAAAAACCACCAAGCCAATTCTGATTATTACAGTCAGGACGAGTTTACTGTTCTGGCCGACATCCGCCTGTACAATCAGGAAAGTTTAAGAAAGGAGTTCCCTTTTAAAACCCCTGCTGAGGCTTTCTTTAAAGCTTTTAAGAAATGGGGCTTACAATGTGCAGATCATCTTAATGGTGATTTTGCTGTTGTACTTATTGATGAACACCAAAAACAGGTACACATGTTTAGGGATCACATCGGTGCCCGTACTTTGGTGTATCATTTTGATGGAAGACGTCTTATTTTTGCCTCACACGAGTTCGGTTTGGCCAAATCCGGATTATTGCCACTTAGTCTTTCGGAAAAAACTGCCGTGAAGCGCGTTTTTACCCTTTGGGGAAATTATCCTTTGACCGTTTTCAACTCCTTTTACAAATTGACCCCGGGATATATCGGCTCCTTTTCCGGAAAAAAGAAAAGAGTCACTAAGTATTGGAAACCTGAGCGAATCAAAACCAATAGAAATCTTACCTACGAGCAGACCATTGCCCAATTAAAAGAAAAGCTCATACAGGCTACAATGTCCAGGATTTCAGATGGCAAAATAGGTGTTCATGTCAGTGGAGGGCTGGACTCTACCGGGGTGGCCTGTATCTTAGCCGACTACTTGGATGACAAATCCAGAATCACCGGTTACTCCTGGACCCCGGAAAATTACAACGAATGTCTTGTCAACCAAATTGACGAGAGAATATCCATTGATGCCTTCGTAAAAGATAAGCAAATTCAGGTCAGGTATTTACAAAACGGATTCTATGAGCGGGCAAAGGGAAGCATCGTTCCAGATTTTGAGACTCAACATATCGAACAACCTATTATGAGCGCCGCGTCTCAGAACGGAGATTCGGTCATTTTTAGCGGTTGGGGCGGGGATGAATTTGTATCCCTTTCTTTACGTAGTACATTTGGACATCTCTTTTTCAGGTTTAAATGGCTAACACTTTTATCATTTATCAGGGAACTTGGGATTAAAGCTTCTTTTTGGAAGTTTCGAAGAGAAGTGTTGCCCCTGCTTGTCCCGTTCAGGTTATTATTCACCTATCAACCTTTTAGCTGGCCGAAGATTTTTTATTTGAGTTTGCCTCTTTGTTTCAGAAATTTTAACCGAATTCTTTTTCATAAAAGAAAGGGATCGTTTAGCATTTTTGGCCGTAAACAGTTTATGCTCAATTTAATCAAACTTTACCACCTCCCTGATCGTATGGATGCCTGGAGCATTAATGCAGAAAAGTTCGGCATTGAATACAGATATCCTTTGCTAGATAAGGAGTTGTTGGAATTCTGGTTCAGTATTCCCATCGAATACACCTACCGGGGGTTTGAAAAAAGAGTACTTTATAAAGAAGCAATGAAGGGTATATTAACTGAATGCATAAGAATCAGGACAGAAAAAAGTGAAGCCGTTTTCATGTCCTTTGTACTGCATAGCAATCGACAAGAATTTCCCTATCTGGCTGACTTATTGGATAAAACCCCAAATGAAAGACATATACCTTTTTTTAATCACAAAATGTATCGGCAAAAAGCAAATCGTATTATAAATTCTGTAAATAATACACAAAAGGCAGAGATTCACGCCTATGCAGATCTTACCTATTACCTCCGATATCTCAATTTGAACCACCAATATATTCAGAAAAACCTGTGAAAGTATTAGATTAACGACTTAGGATTAATTTAACAATCCTCTCAACCGACATATCTGCTGTTTCATTTTCTGTATCAATTCGTAAATCCGGGTTCTCCGGTCTTTCATAAGGAGCATCAATACCGGTCAGTCCGGTAAATTGTCCTGCAGCAAATTTAGCATAAAGGCCCTTGGGATCTCTTTTTTTGCATGTTTCGATATCGGCATCGACAAAGATTTCAAAGAAATTCTCTCCTATAATTTCGGCTGCTTGTTCCCTATCTTTCCTGTAGGGAGAGATGAATGCGGCAATCACCACAAGTCCGGCATCGTTCATGAGCCTTGCAACTTCGCTGGCTCTTCTGATATTTTCTGTCCTGTCATCAGGAGAAAAACCCAGGTCGGAGTTTAATCCGTGTCTGAGATTATCTCCGTCCAGGACATAAGCGTTAATATTCCTATCAAGTAGCTTTGATTCCAGCAATCGCGCGATTGTCGATTTCCCCGACCCACTCAGACCTGTTAACCAGATTGTTGCCGGTTTATGCTTCAGCAAGGCTTGCCGCAGCCCGGCAGTAACTAAACTCTCCTCTTTTTTAATATAACGTGTTGGGGGAGTGTTTTCAACTAACTGGTCGAGGATTACTCCTCCTCCACATGTAGCATTGCTATTCCTGTCTATGATTATGAATGAACCCATGCATTGGTTTCTGCGGAACGTGTCATAAATAAGCGGGCGGCTAAGCAGAAGTTCAACTCGTCCTATCTCGTTCATATCCAGCCTGTCTGCCTGCAAACGAGATAATTCATTTATATTGTATTTATAACGTACGGACCCTGCTTTAACCGGAATACATTGTGTATTGCTTTTTAACAGGTATTCTGTTCCCGGTTTCAGCGGCTCCTCATTCATCCATACAATCATCGTCTCCAGCGCATTTCCTGTCAAAGGAATATTATTTGGTTTGGCAATAACCATACCTCTGGAAATATCCAGTTCGTCTTCTACGGTAATAACTACCGGCATTGGAGCAAATGCCTCATTCAATGCGCCTTCGTATGTTTCTATACCTTTTATTCTGGTCCTCTGTCTTGATGGCAGTACAATTACCTCTTCACCCGGACGGATAATACCAGAGACAATGCTGCCTGCATATCCCCTGAAGGTAGCATTTGGACGTATAACATTCTGTACAGGAAACCTAAAGTCTATCAAATTTCTGTCATTGACAATCTGCACGTTTTCCAGATAGTTCAACAACGGGCCTCCCTTAAACCAGGGCATCTTTACACCTTGCCTTACTACATTCTCTCCTGTTAAAGCAGAGATAGGGATGAAGTGAATGGAATCTGCATTAAGCTTTTCTGAAAATGATTTGTAACTGTTACAAATGGAATCAAAAACAGCTTCGTTATATGCAACCATATCCATTTTATTTACGACAACCACTATCTTTTTTATTCCCATGACAGTAGCAATAAGACTGTGGCGACGTGTCTGGTCCTTTACTCCATTTTGTGCGTCAATAATAATCAGCGCTAATTCGCAATGAGATGCTCCGGTTGCCATGTTCCGGGTGTATTGTTCGTGTCCGGGGGCATCACATATAATAAAACTTTTTTTTTCTGTGGAGAAGTAGCGATATGCAACATCTATGGTTATACCTTGCTCCCTTTCTGCCTTGAGTCCATCGGTAAGCAATGATAGGTCAATTTCATTCTCTGTGGTGTTGAATATTTTTGAATCACGGCTCATTGCTGCAAGATGATCCTTATAGATAAGGTGTGAATCGTACAAAAGCCTTCCTATCAAGGTCGATTTTCCGTCATCTACACTCCCTGCCACCAATAGTCTGAGCATCTCTTTCTGCTCATGACGTTTGAGGTATGCAGATAAATCGCTGTTTATCAACTCCTGCTCTCTTACTATATAATTTGCATCTTCCATTTTGCCCATCTCTATCTGTCTTCAAAAATAACCTTCGCGTTTTTTCTCTTCCATACTTGCCTTTGTATCAAAGTCTATCAATCGCCCTTGCCTTTCGGAGGTATTCGTCAGCAACATCTCTCTTACTATCTCATCTATGGTTTCTGCTTCTGATTCAATGGCCCCAGTTAGCGGATAGCAACCTAAGGTTCTGAAACGTACCTTTTTTCTCTCTATTTTTTCTGCGGGATCAATCTTCATTCTTTGGTCATCTACAAGGATAAGCATTCCATCTCTCTCTACAACGTCCCTCTCTTTTGCAAAATATAGAGGGACAATTGGAATTGATTCCATTTGTATGTATCGCCATATATCTAGTTCAGTCCAGTTTGACAAAGGAAATACACGTATGGATTCTCCTTTTTTGATTTTGGTATTATAGATGTTCCATAGTTCCGGTCTCTGGTTTTTCGGGTCCCACTGATGAAATTCGTCCCGGAAACTGAATATTCTCTCCTTTGCCCTTGACTTCTCCTCATCTCTTCTTGCTCCCCCGAATGCTGCATCAAAGCTGTATTTGTCCAGGGCCATTTTTAATGCATTAGTCTTCATAATGCGAGTATGAACTTCTGAACCGGAGTCAAACGGATTTATGTTTTGGGCCAATCCATCCTGATTAGTAAAGACAATCAGATCAAAGCCGGCATCCTTCTGCATTCTCTCTCTGAATTCTATCATCTCCCTGAATTTCCAGGTAGTATCTACATGCATTAATGGAAATGGTATCTTGTCTGGATAAAATGCCTTCTGAGCAAGGCGTAGCATTACAGATGAGTCTTTACCAATTGAATACAGCATTACAGGGTTCGAAAATTCAGCGACAACCTCTCTTATAATGTGTATCGATTCATTTTCCAGTTGTTTAAGGTGTGTTATCCTGTAATCCATATTTCTGTTTTGTTAATGCAGGAACTTCCATAAAGTCAATATACCCAATAGCAATGTTCCCCATCCGATCGCTCTCTTAAGTACCCCTTCCGGAAGGAGTTTTATTGTTTTGGCTGCCGGAACTACCGATAGCATAGATCCCATACAAAGTGGAACTGCATAAAAAAGGTTCATCTCTCCTCCAAGAATATAGAAGACTATGAGTCCAACCAGGCATGTAAAACATTCACATAGCGAAGTTATTACGATTGCCTCCTTCTCTTTGATGCCCGACATCAGTTGTCCACCGGTCATCAACGGTCCATAGCCACCTCCTGAGACTCCTTTATTAAACGCTGCAATAGTTCCCAAGGCCAATAATTTTGGCGTGCTTACTTTTTTACCGGTCGATTTACTGAAAAAATTGCTGTATATCAGATATACCCCAATTAAAACAATCATTATTCCAATATAAAGATTTGCATATTGCTGACCCTGGGCCTTCAGCTGACTGCTTAATAAAGTGGCTGCTACCACACCTATCACAGAAGGTGCAGCCAGTAATGGTAATGCCAGTTTTATATTTTTGTTCTCTCTAAGATTGACATTTCCTTCTCTGTGGTGGGCAATTCCGGCAAACAAACCGGTCAACAATTCAGAAAGGAGTATTGCCGGAACCAACTCCTGCCGGACCACTCCGAACATAAGCAGTAATGGAGTGAGTGTTGTGCCGTAACCCATTCCCAATGAACTGTCTATATATTCGCAGAATGCAGAAATAAGAAATAGTGACAAGAAAATGGCCCATAAAGGAAACTGAATGTCCAAAGGCTTGTAATCCAGAAGGAATATTATTCCTAACGCTGCTGTCAGAAGGCAAAAAACCCAGATAAATGTAATACTCCTTTTTTGATACATGAATTTTGATGTGAGAAATGTATTGTAAAATTAATACAATTTTCTCTTGTATAAGTCACATATCCATATCATTATTGCATATCTTTGTAATAATAGACAAAAAAACACCAGATGACACACAATCTTAAGGACCGCACCTACCTTCATGAACGGCACCGGCTGAGTCATCAGCAGATAGATATGTGGCTTGGTGAGAATAGCTGTAAAGAGTTCTTAAAGGAAAAAATAAGTATACTTGAATCTGTGAAGAGTTTTATAGTAGTTGCAGATCTCCTGAATTCTGGCAATATCCGTGTGGTGAGTCTTAAGGGTCCAATGTTGTCAAATCGTATATACGGTGACCCTGCTGTCCGCTCATCTCATGATATAGATCTTTTAATTGATAAGGAGAATATTGAATCTTGCTATAATATTATGATATCTAATGGCTTTCATCTTTCTCACGGAGTCTCCTGGCCAAAAAACAAAAGTCAGCAGAATATTTTAATTGGGTCTATGCATCACTTGTCTTTTTATAGTAAGCATCTAAAATGTTATGTTGAGCTACATTGGGAAATAGTGCACGATTTACCGATACCGGAGAGTGTTGTTTCCTCTATTGTTAATGAGAATCTTTCTGAGACAGAATTTTGCGGCAAGAAAATCATTCTGCTTTCAAAAGAACTTGAACTTCTTTTCTTAATGCTTCATGGGGCAAAACATGGCTGGAACAGGCTCAAATGGTTAATTGACATTAAAGATTATCCGACTGAAGATGTAGACTTTGCAAAGTTCAACAATCTTGTTGACAGGTTCAAAGCAGAACGGGTTGTCGCTCAGACAAACTTCCTGTTAAAAAAATTTTTCGACTATGAGCTGCCGTTAAAAGGCAAGAAGCAAATAAATAAATATCTCATAAACTATCCATTAAAAAGTATTGAGGATAAAATTACAACTGCAGTATCAATGAAAAATCATTTGAAAAATCTCAGATACTCTCTCTTGCTTTTTTCTGACATATCTTACAAAATAAAGATTATCAAAAGCTATGCTTTCAGAAGCAGTGATCTTAATGTTTTTAATTCAAAATATAAATTTGTATACTATATCTATCATCCATATAGTTTAATTAAGAGGCGGATTTTTTATGCAAGATAATAGATTTATTTTCAGGAGTTTC
>Ga0074193_1003877_pt1 | contig 10183 bp, 7 predicted proteins | sample EPASupsiteHSE605_FD_64523 | JGI IMG/M metagenome (GOLD analysis project Ga0074193, IMG submission 64523) | Bioremediated contaminated groundwater from EPA Superfund site, New Mexico - Sample HSE6-05 | ecosystem: Environmental > Aquatic > Deep subsurface > Groundwater > Contaminated ...
AATGATATCGCCGTCGGCAAGTTGGCCATGGACAAAGGCGTCACGTTCCGAGTAGCGGTCCACCGTGACCGGCAGGAATGTCAGCTGCCCGCTTTGGGGGGGCACTTTCCAGAGGCCCGGACCTTTCCCCTGGTTGAACATGGCGCTGGCAGGAATGCGGGCGGTCTGGGCGCTGTCTTGTTCGGAGAGATGGAGAGTCGCCGTCATGCCGAGTCGTACGGAAGCGTCGGCGTCCGGCAAGGAATACCGGACGGCATAGGTTCTGGTGGCAGGATCGGCGGCCGGAGAGATTTCCCGCAGTCGCGCCCGGAAACGGATGTCACGGTTCGACCAGACCGATGCTTCCGCCTTTGTTTCCTTGATGTCCCGGATGCTTCTTTCAGGTATATCTACAAGCACCTCCAACGCGCCCTTGCGGGCCACGGCGACAACGCTTTGCCCCTGGGACACCACCTGTCCGGCTTCAGCGCTCACCTTCGTGACCACGCCGTCATTGCTGGAGACCAACCGGGCATACCCGAGTTGACTTGTCGCCAGTTTGAGCGAGCGGTCCGCTTTCTCCAGACGCGCCCGGGCCTCCTCGGCTGACAAATGCTTGAGATCGTATTCGGACTGGCTCACCACGTTTTTGGACAACAGGGTGGCATAGCGTCGTTCCTCGGTGAGCGCCTGATCCTTGTTCGATACCGCCGCATCGCGTTCCGCCTGAGCGCTTTCCATCGAGAGTCGGAGATCCTTCTCGTCGAGGGTCGCCAGAACTTGGCCTTCACGAACATCATCCCCCACATCCACCGAGCGTTTTTCGATGCGCCCTCCCACACGAAAAGATTCCTGGGTCTCGTGGCGGGCCACAATGACGCCAGGATAGGAGCGGTTATCCGCTCCCATATCCAGGCTGATCCGCATGGTCTTAACCATGGGATGGATCGGTGGACTCGATTTTGCTTCCTGACAACCGGAGAGAAGAAGGCATAATGCTATGGAGAGAAGCAATACATGAGAAGAGAGCGTTGGGTGTTCGGGGTGGAAGTTTTTTGCGTGGATAAGCATGGTTGATCATATCCCTCATGTTATGTCTTCAAACGGATCGACTCGATAGCATGACTGCCCTCAATCATCTGGTAGAGAAGACGGAAAAGCCTCAGGGCGACCAGAATCATGCGTTCATTATGCGAGAAAAAACAGCCTGGTGCAGACAGCGTGGCGTTGCCCATATAAAGAGAGCTATGGCCTTGTTGGCCCAGCCCGGCCGGTTTTGATCAATCGATCCAAGTGACGTCGGCCTGCCCGATGTGGGGCGGCGTCTGGCGAAAGCGCTCGGCCGGAAGTCCAAGCATCAGGGCGCCAACGACTCCGGTCCCTTCGGGCAGACGCAAGGCCTGCTGCAAAGGAACATGCGCGCCGGCAGCTTTTATAAAAATACCCGCCCAGCAGGTGCCTATGCCCCGGGCCGTGGCGATGAGATCAAGCATCGTTGCGGCGATGGCTCCGTCCGTCCACGGCATCAGGTCGTTCATGGGCGAGACGCAATACGCGACGTGCGGCGCGCCATGCAAAACGAGGTCGCCGCCGGCGTTGAAGGCCTCCACGGCGGTCGGCAGATACCCGACCTGGCTTATCCAGGCGGCGGTCAACCCGGCCAAATGCCTGGTGGCCTCGTACGTGCGCGTCACATGCCAGGCGATATGGTTCATGTTCTTGGTCGTTGGCGCGTACCGCGCGACCTGGAAGATTTCGTCCAAGGTTTCCTGAGGCAGGGGTGTTTTCTTGAATTTCCGTATGGAGCGCCGGTTGCGGATCAGGGCGTCGAGGGCTTCCGGCGTCGCCTGTCCAGACTGCACCGCGAGAAAATCACTTGGCGGGAGTTTGGCATGTTCCAAGGCGGCCGTTGGGCAGACGGCCACGCAGTGTCCGCAGTTGATACAGTTTTTTTCGCTTTCCGGACTAGTGATTGGATACCCCTCGGCATCGCTGGTCAGGACCACGAAAGGGCAGGTTTCAATACAAAATCCATCCCGCTTACAGGCTGTCCTATCGACGGTGATACTGGCCATACTCTTCTCCTTCTGGGGCGCGTTGCACTGTTTTGTGTCCATTATTACAAACCATGACTTACTCCTGGCAGGAGAGTTTTGCCGTCTGACGTGACTTTGCCTGGCCGTTTCGCCATGACGACGACCCCGAAACAGACGGGGGCGGCGGAGAAAAGGTCGCCGGAGGTCTCGTCTGGGCTGCGCGCCGAGTCGGCGTCACTGATTTCAAATAACGCTCGACCATCCATTGTTGGTGCCCCCAGACAGATATTCAGGATGAGGCAGCATTTTTAATAGACCGGTCTACGTAATAATTGCTAAAAAAAGTTGCGTTTTTTATCGCTGAGCCAGGAATACATTGAAATATAACTGGATAAAATGCCGTAACGGTTCTGATGACTTTTTGATTTTGGAGCGAAGCACTGCTCCTTGAAATGATGCAATCATGTTTTCAGCGAGCATTTCTACGTCTATATATGCGGAGATTGAATTCTCATTCTGTGCCTGGATGAGCACATCAGATACACGTTTTTCCCAGAGCTGTAGCGATTGTTCAAGGCGTTGCCGGACTTTCTCAAATTGATCGGACATCTCCTGGCCCAAGTTGCCAAGGAGGCAGCCCTTATAACATCCATTTTCTTCAAATGCTGTAATGATGGTTTCGAAACTTTTTTTGACACGCTCAATCGGTGGTAAAGACGCATCGTTAAGAATAGGGGAGAGCACTTCAGCCCTGCCTGCAACAAACTTGTCGATAACCGCAAGAGAAAATTCTTCTTTGCTTGAGAAAAAGTTGTAAAATGAACCCTTTGGAATTTTTGCTTCCTTCAGAATCGCCTCAACACCGGTGCCATTGAACCCTCTGCTCCATACGAGATCGAGCCCAACCTGGAGGAGAGTGTCTTTGCTGTGAATGCGTTTCATGGCTAGAAAATTAGACCGGTCGTTCTAAAGAGTCAACATCTATTTCGTCACTTGGCCCTGGCTATTCGATGCGACTTCACGCGGCAGTGGCGCCATGATGGCGGCCCCGCGAAATCGAAGCTGCCTTGATGCGCTACACATATTATTCTCTGCCAGATAATGGCTAACATGATAGCCATATGGCTGTTGGCAGGCGAGCCACAGAGTTTTTGGCAGCCTGTTGGCTGTCCGTTGGCGGTATGTTGGCTGGTGCGCCGCAGACCTACTGGTGACTGTTGGCAGGAGCCAACAAAGGCTCTGTGGTTTCCGGATTTTATTCAAAAAAATGTAATATTTTCAATATATTATGTTTTTCTGTTGGCATGGCATTCTAGAGCGGCAAGAACTATTAGATAGACATATCAGGCACTTGAAAAACCCTATCTGCGGACGCTTGATAACCTAATCAAGAGATAAGAGTGCGATCAGACCTTGTTTTGGATAACAAATAAATTCATATAGATAAATTCTTTCTCAGAAAGAAGACCTACCCACCTTCTTGAACGGTTTTCCAGCAATCTCCCCATCCCTTCGCCTTTTCGTTCCGTTTATCCCGATTTAATTGAAGAAAATAGAGTTTTTGGCTGATGGAATTTGGCAGATAGCTCTTGAGAGGGTTTCAAGCGATCATCGGCCGATGCATCTCATGCATCAAGAGAGTAGCATTTCAAGATTTTCTCGGGTCAACGAGCGTATCATTGATGTTGCTCCCTCCTCCAGCATTTCTGCCAGTTCACGCTTGTCCTGCTGTAGATTGAGAACTTTCTCATCGATGGTGCTCCCAGAGATGAGCCGGTAAGCGAACACCTTTTTGTCTTGGCCAATACGATGCGTACGATCCACGGCTTGGTTCTCAACGGCGGGATTCCACCAGGGGTCCATGATAAACACGTAGTCGGCTGCCGTCAGATTGAGGCCAACGCCCCCTGCCTTCAGGCTAATACAGAAGACAGGCGGGCCTAATGGATCTTGGAAGGTAGCCACCCGTGATTCTCTTGCTTTGGGTGGGGTCCGGCCATCAAGGTACTCGTAAGCTATCCCCTCGCTTTCTAACCGCTTGCGGATAATCGCCAAGAACTTTGTGAACTGGGAGAATATAAGGGCCTTGTGTCCTTCCTCTACGACTTCGTGAATTAAGCGGATGAGTTCTTCCAGCTTCCCCGAACCAGCAGCTTCCTCGCCGACGAGACCGGGATGACAGGCAACCTGACGCAACCGGAGAAGGCCCTCCAGCACTTTGATTTTCGAACGATTCAGTCCTGACTCATCCACGGCGCTGAGGATTTCAGCCCGATAGTGATCACGCAGTCGAGCATAGACAGCAGCTTGAGGCTTGGTCATTTCGCACTGGATTATGGACTCTTGTTTCGCCGGCAGGTCCGCTGCCACCATTTCTTTTGTCCGCCGAAGTACAAAAGGCTTGATGACGCGAAGAAGAAAGTTCTTAGCAGTCTCGTCTCCCTGGCCGATGGGTTTAGAAAATCGGGTGTCGAAACCAGTTCGCGACCCCAGCATATTGGGATTCAAGAAATGGAGTTGTGACCATAGCTCATCGAGCTTGTTCTCCAGGGGAGTGCCGGTCATGCAAAGCCGGTGCTCCGCAGTAACCACTTGCGCGGCCTTGGCAGTCTGGGAATCCGGATTTTTTATGGCTTGGCTCTCGTCGAGGATTAGCCACCGCCAGGGCACCTTTCGCAGTATCGCCACGTCGCGCCGCAAGAGACCATAGGTAGTCAAAATCAGGTCGTGCTTTTCGATGGAATCAATGTGGATGGATCGGTCCAAGCCGGCGTAGGTGAGGACACGGATGTCAGGCGTGAATCGCGCGGCCTCGTCTCGCCAGTTAAAAAGCAGCGAGGTGGGTGCAACGACCAAACTCGGACCCGATTCCCCGCGTTCCTTTTCCAGGGCAATCCATGAGAGAATCTGGACAGTCTTGCCTAGGCCCATATCGTCAGCCAAGATGCCACCGAAGCCGAAGGTCTTCAGGAAATCAAGCCAGCCCAGAGATTCGAGTTGATAGGGACGCAATACTCCCTGGAATTTTGCTGGTGGTGCGAAGCGCGAGATGCTGGAGAAGTCCTTCATGCGCCGTATTTTTTCGGCAAACCCGTTGTCCATGGACACCGCCCCGGACTCGGCTAACAAGCCATCCAAGAGCAATGCATGGGCTGAATGGAAGCGGAGGTTGAGATCCTTCGCACGGGTTGTGTCAGCCATAGACAAGGCGGGAGCATTGGCGGCGAGCCACTCTTGGGGCAGAACTCCCGTTTCACCATTGGGCAGGGGCAGAGTTTGTTCACCGCGCAGAAATGCGCGCATCGCCGTTGGCAGTGGCACAATTACATCACCAAAAGCAACACTTCCTTCCAGCTCAAACCAGTCTAGGCCGCTGGTGACGCGCATTCCAGAAATTTTACCGGCGTGAAGTTTGCGTTTGTCCCGACTGCGGATGGCCCAACCATCTTCCACAAGGGGTGTTAAGCTATTTAGAACCTGCCATGACGAAGCCTGTGGCAAGGTGAACCCGGCTCCATTGGAATCGAATCCCAACTGGGTTATGCGCTTGAAAAAGGCCTTTTCAGTTTCGGAGTGGCGTTCAGTACGAGTCCATGTTTCAATATCTAAAATCGCTGGCCTAGCATCGTCAAAAAGAATCTCGGAACCATCATAGTCTAGCCAAAGTCGTGCGACACGTTCATCATTGGTAAACTCGATTTCCAAGCATGGTTGCGGTTCAATGTCGAGAACTGCCTTTGGTTCCAACTCTTTAGGGATAACCAATTCAGTAGGGGCGTCGGTCGCGTCAATAGCTTGAAAGAGCTCTTTTATTTCAGCTTTTAGCACTTTAATTCTATGTTTATGGCTGCGTATCTGTTTCACCCATTCTATGGTAGGGCCGGGGAGAGATTGCAGTTGATCTTTAAAAATGAAAAATAGAGGATCTGTATTCAGGAAAATAGGAATTTGCGCACACGGAACGATTGAATCTCTAATGTGAACTTGTGGTTCATAGACGAGATGTTTTTTGCGTTTGCCCTGAGAATCTGGGTCAAGCGTAAACTCTAATCTCCCTTCGAACGGTTCGCCAAGGCGCAAAGGGTCAGCTATTTTTTGCCCGTCTAGAAAGACAACACAACGACCAGTTGCGGCTATGTCTGGAAGCAACATTTTCATCGAGGCTGGTTCTAAGTTGTAACTGTCGAATTTACGCGCAGAATACCCCCTCGACCAGTGATTCCCGTCATACAAGCTACGGTAGTAGAGGGAAAGAAGCATTTCAAGTATTGAGCGGTCTGCTCGTGGCAGGTCATGTTCGTTCAGAATGTCATGGGAAGCCGGTTGGACTTGTCTGCCTAGTCCACCATCCTTCAGAACCTTATGCTTAAGGGCAGAGAATGTAATCTTAGCGCGAGTGAGAGTAAGCTCGTAGCGAAGCATGAACTCGCCCGGCACTCCTTCCCACCGATTTTGGCGATTTGATTTGTCGATTTGGCCTGGGAATAGGAGGGAGCGCCAAGAGATACTGGGCTTGCTCTGAACCACATTGTCTATGACAGTCTTTTCCTTTGCAAGGAATGCGTCGGCAGCAAGGATGGTCGCCCAAAGATGTTTACAAGGATATCCACGCTTGAAATGGGGGCATTCGCACAGCGCCTGTGCAGAGGTGCCAGACTTGCTCTCGTCAATTAGTTCGACAAAATAATCTTGCGATCCTGTTACAATAGAGGAAATTTCCGAATCAGTGGCCTTGTCGAGACCAACTGCACGGCGTCGAAAGTAACTTTCGCCTCGCCGTTGTATGTCGGGTGGGAATAATTTCTGAAATCGGCTTTTCCAGGTCATTATAACTCACATCTGGTTCGAAAAAGACACAACAATCCTAGCCCGTTATGCATCGGGGGGGCTGCTCAGCTAATAGGCTGATTTCTTTGTATAAATTTGTCAAATAGGAGGGAGGCCTTACAACTCAAGGCTGCTGAATAGGATGGATTGCTGAAAGGGTCAATCTTCGGTATGAGGCACACTACGACGCAGCCACTGACGCGCCAACATGATCGTTGGCAGGCGAGCCAAAGACGCTTTGGCAGCCTGTTGGCTGTCCGTTGGCTGTATGTTGGCTGATGCGCCACAGACCTACTGGTGACTGTTGGCAGGAGCCAACAAAGGCTCTGTGGCTTCCCAATATTTTTTAAAAAAAATAACAATTTCAATGGTCTGCTGGCATGGCATTCAAGAGGTCGTGGGTTCGATTCCCTCCAGCTCCACCACGAAGCAATGCCAAGGGGTTACCGAGAAATCGGTGACCCCTTTTTGTTTGGTGCGCCCGGCAGGGCGCACTCACTTGGAGGTGTAAGTCCTCTCCAGGCCCGGCAGGGGGAACTGGTAGCCGGACGGCAAGGGTGTCCACCGCGAGGTGGAATCTGAAGGAAGCCGCAGGCAAAGCGCTGGCCCGACGAACAGGAAGCGCATACGAGGCGGCCGCGTCGGATGAGAAGGCCAATATCTTCAAAGTCCGATCCCTGCACGGAAGGCGCGGTCGTAGATGCGACGGGCATAAGCGTGAAGGTGGGTGCGCATTACCCGGGGAGGTCTGTCCGTCTGCCTTGGGCTACCGGCGTTGTGAAGCGTCGGGATGGGCGGGCAGAAGTCAGCTGCGGGCGTAGTAGGTCTGTCGACCGGACCGAAGGCCCAAACACGTAACATGGGATGGGAGCCTGATTTTCGATGGCGAAGGGAGACGCAGAAGCGCGGGCTGGGATGCCCGCGACCACGCCGCAGGGTAGGGGACGGAATCCCCGAGAGGACGGTACTCGGTCTTATCCGACGGTATCTGCAAGCGGGAATGCTACACGGGGGCGTGATGTCCATGCGGACCGAGGGTACGCCGCAGGGTGGACCTCTGTCTCCGCTGTTGTCCAACATCCTCCTGGATGATCTAGACAAAGAGCTTGAACGACGGGGCCACGCGTTTTGCCGTTACGCCGACGACTGCAACATCTATGTGCGGACCCGGCAGGCTGGCGAACGGGTGATGGCCTCGCTCACACGATTCCTGGCAGACCGGTTGAAGTTGCGGGTCAACGCGGCCAAAAGCGCTGTGGACCGTCCTTGGAAACGGAAATTTCTCGGATATTCGATGACGTGGCACACCAAGCCGCGACTCAAAGTCGCGCCGCAGACCGTGCAACGGCTCAAAGGAGCCATCCGCGAAGAATTCCGCCGAGGACGCGGCCGCTCGCTCCTGGCCACGATAGCCGCCCTCACGCCGAAGCTACGGGGTTGGGTGAATTACTTCAAGCTGGCGGAAGTGAAGGGCGTTTTCGAGGTGCTGGACGAGTGGCTGCGGCGCAAACTGCGCTGCCTGCTCTGGCGGCAATGGAAACGCACCTTCACACGGACGAAGAACCTGATGCGGCGGGGATTGTCCGACGAACGGGCCTGGCGCTCGGCCACCAACGGGCGCGGCCCGTGGTGGAATGCCGGGGCCTCGCACATGAACGCGGCCTTCCCCAAGAAGTTCTTTGATGCCTGTGGACTCGTGTCGCTGCTCGATCAACTGCGCAGGTTGCAACGTGTGACGTGAACCGCCGTGGTACGGAACCGTACGCCCGGTGGTGTGGGAGGACGGGGGCCGCGAGGCCCCCTCCTACCCGATCCTAAGCGCCAACGCAGCGTCAACATATGCCAACACTATCGGAACAAAGCTGAGATATGACCGCTATTGAAAATATATTAAAGACAAAATCGTTGTCCCCTTTGCAAATAATTGCAATTTTCTTTTGTGCAGCAGATATAACATCTGGGGTTGCAAGTATTTTTACATCTGATTCTGTTCGTTTAATGTTTGCTGTTTTTGCGATATCTTTGCCAGTTGTCGTATGTATTTTATTGTACTTTGGAATAGGCCAGCCCACTTATATTCTCCAAAAGATTATGGAGAAAACATTGATGTTGCACAGTATGTTAATTCTTTGCAGCAAACGAAAAGTGCATCTGAACATTTATTAAATGAAATGATTCAAATAAACGAAACATCATCACGGCTTTCAATGGATGTCGTGAGAATTAGAGAAGATATAGAGCGGTCGAAGGATTCTTCTTTGGCTGAATTTTCAGAAATTTCTCAAAAGATAAGCAGCCTCTCTGACGAAGTCTCAGCGCGAAAAGTCGAGCTTGAATCAGCGGTGTCAATTTTTAATAAGCAGCTCGAAGAAGCAAACGAAAGAATACGAAAAACAAAAGTTTATGCGCTTATGATGAGATAGTAAAAAAATATAACACCAGCGCCAACACTATCCGTTTGCATAGGTGTTGGACCCCGCCCCAGCATCCTCACCGAGATTTTCCCTTCGATTTGTACGAGTAAGTATCCCGATGCTTCTGGAAAGTTCCTCAAGTGTCTTTTGGGGTTAGATTTTCAGTTTCGGTGTGAATTTTTAAGGAATTTTTGCTGACTGAGGCTGATGGGTTCCTGAGCCTGCACCGTGTCGTCCCCTGGGCCAAATGTCACTTCATCCGTCCGTAAAATTTAGATAATATACTGAACCAATGTAATTTATTTTCAGGCGACATTTGTGACAATGAAAAACTATGCTTTCTCCGCCGCGAGGCCCGGCAGCGCTGTGGACATGTGGCCGCTTACTTGCGCTCCGTGCCGCGGCGGCTGAGCACCAGGGCCAGGGCCGTGGTGAGCTTGACCAGTTCCACGTTGTTCTTGCGCACCACCCCGGCCAGTCGCCGGGCCAGCACGGTGAGCAGCTTGACCCCGATGACCGGATTTTCGGCCACGAAGGTGAAGAACCGGTCGCGGTCGATGCGCAGGAACCGGCAGTCGGTCAGGCAGGTGACCGTGGCCGAGCGGATGTCGCGGTCAAGCAGCGCCATTTCGCCGAAAAAGGGGCTTTGGGCGTCGGACAGTTCGACCAGTGTCTTCTCGGCTCCTTCGGCGTCGAGGATGGGCGCGGCAATGCCCTTTAAGAGCATGGACTTGCTGACCCGCACCCGGCCTTCGACCAGCAGGAACATGTCGTCGCCGGGTTGCCCCTCAACGATAACGGCGGCCTGGGCCGGCCGGCGCACGGTCTCGAAGCACGGGGCGACCAGGGCCAGTTCCTCTTCGGAAAGCCGGGCGAACAGTTCCGCCCTGGTCCAGGAACTGTTCGCCCGGCTTTCCGAAGAGGAAC
>Ga0074193_1003878_pt1 | contig 10182 bp, 17 predicted proteins | sample EPASupsiteHSE605_FD_64523 | JGI IMG/M metagenome (GOLD analysis project Ga0074193, IMG submission 64523) | Bioremediated contaminated groundwater from EPA Superfund site, New Mexico - Sample HSE6-05 | ecosystem: Environmental > Aquatic > Deep subsurface > Groundwater > Contaminated ...
CAGGCCTTGAGAAGGTAGTTGTGAACATGGGAGTGGGCGAGGCTATTCAGAATTCTAAGGCTTTGGATGCAGCAGCAGGGGACTTGGCACGGATCACTGGTCAAAAACCAGTAATTACCAAAGCCAGAAAGTCAATTGCTAGTTTTAAACTAAGAGCGGGTATGTCTATTGGTTGTAAGGTTACCCTACGGGGTAATAGGATGTACGAGTTCGTAGATAAGCTAATCAATGCTGCTCTACCCCGGGTTCGGGACTTTCGAGGAGTCTCTCCTAAGTCTTTTGACGGTAGGGGCAATTATACCTTAGGGATTCGAGAACAGTTAATTTTTCCCGAAATTGAATACGACAAGATCGATAAACTTCGGGGAATGGATATTATTATGGTTACCACGGCCAATACCGATGAAGAGGGTCGTGAATTATTACGACTAATGGGAATGCCGTTTAGGGAAGGGTAACCGGGAATACAGCTTGAAGGAGGGAAGTATAAGTGGCGAAAAAGTCTTTGATTGCCAAACAACAACGCCCCTCGATATTTAGTACCCGGGCTTATAATAGATGTAAACTATGTGGCCGCCCCCATGCTTATATGCGTAAGTTTGGGATTTGTCGGATTTGTTTCCGGACTCTGGCCTATAAGGGTGAGATACCCGGGGTCACCAAGGCCAGTTGGTAAGAGCGGTTAAGGAGGTAAAGACATGGTCATGACCGACCCGATTGCGGATCTACTAACCCGAATTCGAAATGCTAATATTGTCTATCATGATAAGGTAGAAATACCGGCATCAAAACCTAAACGGGCCATGGTAGAAATCTTCAAGCAAGAAGGTTATATCCGTGATTACGAATACATTGATGACGGAAAACAAGGAATTCTACGTCTGTACTTGAAGTATGGGCCAAATAAAAACCGGGTCATAACCGGACTAAAACGTATTAGCAAACCCGGACTTAAAGTATACGCTAAAAAAGATGAAATACCCCGGGTACTAGGTGGTCTGGGAATTGCCGTCATCTCCACCTCGAAGGGCATTATGACTGATCGTCAGGCCCGCAAAGATGGTTTGGGTGGCGAAGTCGTTTGTTACGTCTGGTAGGAGGTGTAATAGTTTGTCCAGGATAGGGAAACAGCCCATCACAATTCCAGATGGAGTCAATATAAACATTGAAGGGAATCTGGTCACCGTGAATGGGCCCAAGGGACAGTTGTTCCGTGAGGTATCCAAGGATATGCTCCTGACTATTGAGGGTAATGTATTGTTAGTACAAAGACCCTCGGATGAAAAAATGTATCGATCGATGCATGGTTTAACTCGTACCCTGGTGGCTAATATGGTCGAAGGGGTTACGAAAGGGTATCAAAAAGTATTAGAGATATCTGGGGTTGGCTATAGAGCCGCCATGCAGGGGACTAAATTAGTGCTTACTCTGGGATATGCCCACCTTGTGGAAATAGAACCAGAGGACGGGATGGAGATAGAAGTTCCGGCACCTAATCGGATAATTGTTAAGGGAACGAATAAAGAAAAGGTTGGTGCCCTAGCGGCTACAATCAGGTCCCGTCGTGAACCAGAGCCTTACAAAGGCAAAGGTATTCGGTATGAAGGTGAAATCATTCGTCGTAAGGCGGGTAAGACTGGGGCTAAGGGCAGAAAGTAGCCTGGAGGGAGTGACAAGGATTGCTTAGAAAGATCAATCGTAAAAAGATTCGCATGGGAAAGCACTTGCGAGTGCGGAAAAAGGTCACTGGCACTACCGATAAACCGCGTCTCTGTGTTTTTCGTAGCCTAAAGCACATCTACGCCCAGGTTATTAATGATACTACCGGAAATACTTTGGTGTCAGCTTCAACCCTTGATGTTATTCTGCGAGGAGAGAGCGGGGGTAATATTGAAGCAGCCAAGAAGGTAGGACAGCAGGTTGCCCAACGTGCTTTAGAAAAAGGGATTAAGCAAGTAGTGTTTGATCGCGGAGGCAACTTGTATCACGGGCGGATTGCGGCTTTGGCCGATGCTGCCAGGGAAGCTGGTTTAATAATTTAGGGGCGAGGGGGGATACGAATTTAGATGGCTCGAACGGGAATAGAACCTAAAAATCAAGATGAATTTACTGAAAAAGTAGTTCATGTTAATCGGGTGGCCAAGGTGGTCAAAGGCGGACGACGTTTTAGATTTAGTGCTTTGGTCGTAGTTGGAGATGGAAAGGGTCGCGTAGGTGCCGGATTAGGTAAGGCCCATGAAGTTCCGGAGGCAATACGCAAGGGAATTGAAGACGCTAAGAAGAATCTTGTTGAGGTTCCGACTAGTGGTACTACTATTCCTCATCAGATCTTGGGACGTTTTGGAGCCGGTCGGGTACTGTTAAAGCCTGCCTCAGCTGGAACCGGAGTTATTGCCGGCGGTCCAGTTAGGGCGGTGCTAGAGGCCGCGGGAATAAAGGATATCCTTACCAAGTCCTTAGGCTCTTCAAACGCTAATAACATGGTAAACGCTACCCTCAAGGGCTTGAAGAGTTTAAAGCGTCCGGAGGAAGTAGCTAGTCTTAGAGGAAAAACTGTGGCAGAATTGCGCTAGGAGGCGAGGGAATTGGCCAAGCGGTTAAAGGTTACTTTAAAGAAGAGCGGAATCGGCTATCCCGAGGCCCAAAAGCGTGTTATTCAAAGCCTGGGATTAAGAAAGCTCAATCATTTTGTTATGCATAATGATACCCCCGAGATTAGGGGTATGCTGCATAAAATAAGTCATTTGTTAGTAGTTGAAGAGGTGGAGTAAGTCAAAAGCGAAGGGGGGAAGCACCTGGTCTGGTTGTTAACCAGATGATTAAATCCAGGTGCCAACTAATGAAACTACACGAGCTTAAACCCGCTCCCGGTTCGCGACAAACCCGTACCCGTAAGGGTCAGGGGATTGGTTCTGGTTTAGGTAAAACCGCAGGGCGCGGCCACAAAGGTCAAAATGCGCGTTCAGGCGGCGGTGTACGCCCCGGTTTTGAGGGTGGACAGATGCCTTTACAAAGACGGGTTCCCAAACGGGGTTTTAACAACAAATGGAGAAAAGAAATTGTCATCGTTAATGTGGGACAATTAAATCTGTTTGAAAGCGGAACGGTAGTTACGCGGGAAATGTTAAAAGAAGCAGGCCTGATCAAGTATTTTGCGGATGGAGTTAAAGTACTGGGTGAAGGCGATCTAGAGAAGGCTCTTACGATTCAGGTTAATGCAGTAAGTCAGACTGCGGCTGAAAAAATTGCGGCCGTTGGAGGTAAAGTTGAGGTGATATAGGTGCTGGACACCTTCAAAACTGCGTGGAAACTTGCAGATTTGCGGCATAAAATCATGTTTACCCTGATAATGTTCTTGGTATTCAGAATCGGTGCCCATGTTCCAGTGCCGGGCATTAATCATGAGGTCATTGGTGAATTATTAAAGAATCAATTGTTTGGCTTTTTTGATGTAATCTCTGGGGGCGCCTTTAAACGATTTACAGTGTTTGCCATGAGTATTACTCCGTATATTAACGCCTCGATCATTATGCAGTTGCTCACAGTGGTTATACCTAAACTAGAGCGACTAGCCAAAGAAGGGGAAGAAGGCCGCAAAAAAATTGTTCAATATACCCGATATGGCACAGTAGTATTAGGATTTATTCAGGCTATCGGTATGTCAGTTGCCTTAGGTCGTTACCAGGTTGGCGGAACAACCGCAATTGCTAATCCTGGGATTGTCAATTATATGGCTATTGCCATTACCCTTACGGCTGGAACTGCCTTTCTGATGTGGATTGGGGAAATGATAACTGAAAAGGGTATCGGGAATGGGATTTCTTTAATCATTTTTGCTGGAATTGTCGCTAGGGTTCCGGCAGGGATGGTCTCGATCTTTGAGTATCTCAAAGCCGGTACCGTTAACATTTTCAACGTCTTACTGTTGATAATTATTGCGTTGCTAGTAATTGCCGGAGTAGTAGCGATGAACGAAGGCCAGAGACGTATTTCCGTTCAATATGCGAAAAGGGTTGTTGGACGTCGGGTCTATGGAGGTCAGTCAACGCACTTGCCGTTAAAGGTAAATCAGGCAGGAGTTATACCAGTAATATTTGCGATGTCAATAATGATGTTTCCGGCCACAATTGCTTCCTGGTTAAGCTCGGGGAGTATAAGTGCTTTTATTAATAACTATTTCCATTTTGGAACTATACCCTATAATATTCTATATGCCTTACTGATCATCTTTTTTACTTATTTCTATACGGCGGTTACATTTAATCCCGTAGATGTGGCAGAAAACTTGAAGAAGTATGGCGGGTTCATACCGGGTATACGCCCCGGTCGGCCAACGGCTGAATATATAGAGCGGGTGCTTACTCGGGTAACCTTGGCAGGGGCAATTTTTTTGGCCTTGATCGCTATTCTGCCTAATTTTGTAATCGCCGTAACTAAAATTACCAGCATCTGGTTTGGAGGTACGGCATTACTGATTGTGGTAGGGGTTGCATTGGAAACAATGAAACAGATTGAATCACATCTCTTACTCAGAAGTTATCAAGGCTTTATGAAGTAGTATCCAAGGATGCTTATCCATAGGAGTGAGCAAAATGAATTTGGTTTTAATGGGTCCCCCCGGTGCAGGAAAAGGTACGCAGGCAGCGTTTCTGGTGAAGCAGTTTGGTATTCCGCACATCTCTACTGGAGATATGTTCCGCCTGGCTATGCAGCAGGGAACCGAACTAGGGCTTAAGGCTAAAGGTTATATGGAAGCTGGTCAACTGGTTCCCGATGAGGTAACTATTGGCATTGTGCGCGATCGGCTTGCTCAGCCGGACTGTCAAAAAGGATTTTTGTTGGACGGTTTTCCGCGAACGGTAGTACAGGCAGAGGCTTTGCAGGAATTACTGGAAAAACTTAATCGAGTCATCGATGCAGTAATTAATATTGAAGTTACTATTCCGAATCTACTAGCCCGGATGAACGGTCGACTGGTTTGCCGAAAATGCGGAACTACCTATCACGCTGAATATGGACCGCCTAAAGCAGCCAATATTTGCGATAAATGCAACGGGGAAGTTTACCAACGGTCAGATGATGTTGGTCCGACTGTTGAAAAACGGTTAATCGTATACGAAACCCAGACGGCTCCTTTGATTGATTATTATCAAAAACAAGGTTTATTGAAAACTATTTCAGGCGAACAAGAGGTTGAGTCAGTTTTTCAGGACATTTTAAAAAGCCTAGGAATGTAAGAATTTAATCTGGGAGCGAATTATAATGATTATCCTTAAATCTGATCGAGAAATTGGATACATGAGGGAAGCTGGCCGGGTTGTTGCCGAGACTCATCGCGAGGTAGCCAAAGCGGTTGAGTCTGGAGTGACAACCGAGGAATTGAACCAGGTAGCTGAAAATTATCTAGTCCATCGAGGGGCTATTGCCTCCTTTAAGGGCTACGGCGGATTCCCAGCTAGTATTTGTGCCTCGGTTAATGATGAGGTAGTTCATGGAATTCCAGGTTTAAGGAAACTTAAAAATGGTGATATTATTAGTATTGATATTGGTGCAATAGTAAATGGCTTCCAGGGAGATGCCGCGGTAACCTTACCAGTAGGTGAGATTGATGCTGAGGCGCAGCATTTGCTGGAGGTTACCGAGCAATCCTTGATGCGAGGAATTAAGCAGGCGGTGGTTGGGAATCGGCTCTCAGACATTTCCCATGAAGTGCAGACTTTTGTGGAGAGTCAGGGTTTTTCAGTGGTCCGGGATTATGTGGGTCATGGTATCGGACGAAACATGCACGAGCCTCCGCAGGTTCCAAACTATGGGATTCCCGGCAGGGGGCCTCGGCTAAAAGAAGGATTGACCTTAGCTATTGAACCAATGGTGAATATGGGAACCCATGAGGTGGAAGTACAGCTCGATAACTGGACAGTGCTTACTAAAGACCGTAAATTATCCGCCCATTTCGAGCACACAATTGCCATTACCCAAAAGGGTCCGGAGATCCTTACGAAACTCTGATTTAATCGGCTTAGATCCAAGGTTAATTCTACTGGTTCTAAGGTATGAAGCAAATAATATAGAACCATTAGTTATGACTGGGGGTGGAAGTTTTGGTGAATGTAAAAGAGTTTCAACTGGGGGAGTTAGTTTGCTCGTTATCAGGGAGAGATAAAGGACGTTATTATCTGGTATTGGCCGTGGAGCATGACTCATTTGTGAGACTGGTTGACGGAGTGACCCGGAGAGTAGATAATCCAAAACGAAAGAATTGGAAGCATATATTAAACACGGGTCAGATAGCGTGGGAAATTGCTGAAAAACTGGGAAGTGCTAAGAGACCCACCAACTCCGAGGTGCGGAAGGCCATAGCCAATCTGGGAGTAATCCTGGAAGGTGATTCAGGTAGCAGGGAGGTTGGAAAACCAGATGGCAAAAGATGACGCTATAGAAGTCGAAGGTACGGTGATTGAGCCATTACCAAATGCCATGTTTAGAGTCGAATTACAGAATGGTCATAAGGTGCTGGCCCATGTTTCCGGTAAGATACGCATGAATTTTATTCGAATCCTGCCTGGGGATCGGGTCACCGTAGAACTTTCTCCTTATGACCTGACCAGGGGACGGATTACTTACCGATTTAAATAAGTTCGTATAAGAGATACCCTTTGTTTGACCAGGATGAAGAGTATCTGAAAAAACTTTTCCCGGCAAGACGTAAGGGGGGCAGACCATGAAAGTAAGGCCATCAGTAAAGCAATTTTGTGAAAAATGCAAGATAATCAGGCGCAAAGGCCGGGTTATGGTTATCTGTGAGAACCCAAAGCATAAGCAGAAGCAGGGTTAGACGGAGGTGTAGAGAAACATGGCGAGAATCGCCGGAGTGGATTTGCCAAGAGATAAAAGGGTAGAGGTTGCTCTTACCTATATCTATGGTGTTGGCCGGTCTACTTCACTAAAAGTCCTTAAAGATACCATAATTAATCCGGACACCCGGGTTCGTGATCTTACTGAGGAAGAGGTCGCAAGATTAAGGGATATCTTAAGTAAGGAATATAAGCTAGAAGGTGACCTGCGGCGCGAGGTGTCTTTAAACATCAAGCGTTTAATCGAGATTAGTTGTTACCGAGGGATTCGGCATCGGAGAGGCATGCCGGTTCGTGGGCAGCGCACTAAGACTAATGCAAGGACACGTAAGGGTCCGCGTCGGACTGTTGGCGTAAGGCGTAAGAAGTAGAAAGGGGGGGGTTATAAGTTGGCACGAAGAGTTACCCGGGTAAAGCGTAAAGAACGGAAGAATATCGAGAAGGGAATTGCTCATATTCGTTCGACATTTAATAATACAATTATTACTATTTGCGATGTAGCGGGAAATACTATTTCCTGGTCTAGTGCGGGAACGCAGGGATTTAAAGGCTCCAGAAAAAGTACTCCTTTTGCGGCTCAAATGGCTGCGGATGTGGCTGCTCGGGCAGCTATGGAGCATGGAGTTAAGGAAGTTGAATGTTTTGTTAAAGGACCGGGATCTGGTAGGGAAGCAGCTATTCGTTCTTTGCAGGCTGCCGGGATTAATGTGAATATGATTAAAGACGTAACTCCAATTCCCCACAATGGTTGCCGGCCCCCGAAACGCAGAAGAGTCTAGGAGGTGTTTTTAAAGAATGGCCAGATATACCGGTGCTGTATGTCGACTGTGTCGTCGGGAAGCTACGAAACTGTTTCTAAAAGGCGATCGTTGTTATGAAAAATGCACACTTGACCGTAGAGGTTATCCGCCCGGACAGCATGGGCAAGGGCAAACCCGGAAAAAGGTCTCCGAATATGGGGTCCAGTTACGGGAAAAGCAGAAAGCTCGTCGGATTTACGGCATATTGGAAAGGCAGTTTAGAAACTATTTCGCACATGCTGATCGAATGCCAGGAATAACCGGGGAAAATCTGTTGGTCTTACTAGAACGTAGACTGGATAATGTGATTTTTAGACTTGGTTTTGCTAATTCGCGAAATCAGGCTCGTCAAATGGTTAGACACGGACATTTTCGTTTGAATGGACATAAGGCGAACATTCCATCTATGCTAGTGCGTGCGGGAGATGTTATTTCTACCAGAGAACGCAGCAAGGAATCTCCTCTGATTCAGGAGAATTTAGAGGCGGCTAAACATAAAACTCCGCCGGCTTGGTTGGAACTTAATCTGGAAGATATGCAAGGACGCGTTTTGAGTTTGCCCTCTAGAGAACACATTGACATACCTATCCAGGAAACCCTTATTGTTGAGCTGTATTCGCGGTAAGGTCCGCAAACTTCGGCCGCTAAGTGGGTTGTCGAGTTCGGGACAAGGAGGGTTTGGTTTCTGATGTTAGAAATAGAAAAACCGAGAATTGAAATTATTGATAAAAGCGAAGATGATCGTTACGGGCGGTTTATCATTGAACCATTGGAGAGAGGTTATGGGATTACCTTGGGTAACTCGTTACGCCGGGTATTGCTCTCTTCTCTGCCTGGGGCAGCGGTTACTTCAGTAAAGATCGATGGGGTGTTACACGAATTTTCTACCATACCCGGGGTTGTTGAAGATACTACGGATATTATTCTTAACCTGAAGGCCTTACAGCTAAAGATGTATACAGACGAGGCAAAGATCTTGCGGGTTGAAGCGCAGGGCGAAGGTGAAGTTAAGGCTGGGGATATATTTGCGGATTCGGATGTTGAAATACTAAATCCTGAACTGCATATAGCCACCGTTAATAAAGATGGCCGGCTGTTTATGGAGTTAGCAATAGAGAAAAGCAGGGGTTATGTTTCAGCGGAGCGAAATAAGAAATCCGACCACATTATAGGGATAATTCCTATTGACTCGATGTTTAGTCCAGTAGTTAAAATGAATTATACGGTTGAGAATACCCGGGTGGGCCAGATTACCGACTACGATCGCTTAACTCTTGAGGTTTGGACGGATGGTAGTATTACCCCTAAGGAGGCTACAAGTCTAGCTGCCAAAATCTTAAGCGATCACCTGCGATTGTTTGTTAATTTAACAGACAAGGTGGGTGAGGTTGAGATAATGGTAGACAAGGAAGAAGAACCTCGGGACCGAATAATGGATATGACCATAGAGGAACTTGATCTCTCTGTCCGCTCCTTCAACTGCTTAAAACGGGCTGGCATTAATACGGTGGGTGAATTGGTTCTAAAAAATGCTGAAGACATGATGAAGGTTAGAAATTTAGGTAAAAAATCTCTTGAGGAAGTAGACAAAAAACTAATGGAGTTGGGGCTTACCCTTCGCCGACTAAGTGAATAACCGATACGGGGGGGAGACTGGATGGGCTATCGTAAGCTAGGTTTGCTCTCAGCTCACCGGCGGTCTTTATTGAGAAATGCGGTTACCTCTGTACTAAAAGAGGAACGTATTGAAACGACCGAGACCAGGGCCAAAGAGTTAAATCGACTGGTAAATAAAATGATCACTTTGGGTAAGCGAGGAGACCTGCATGCCCGGCGGCAGGCCTTAGCTTATTTAATGGACGAAGATGTTGTTACCAAATTGTTTGAAAAGCTTGCTCCTAAGTATGTGGACCGGGCCGGTGGCTATACTAGGATCATAAAAAGTGGGACTCGTCGGGGCGACGGTGCTCCGATGGCGTTACTTGAATTAGTGTAAATTAAGAAGCTTTAACCTAGAATAAGCCGGGAAGTTGGGAAGATCCTGTATTTAGCGTGCAGGAACGCCCAATTGCTTCCTGGCTTCAGTATTTATTTTAAGGGGTTTAGTAAAACATATTTATTTTGTGAGGGTGGAGAATAGTTATGATTATAGTCGAAAATCTATCGCATCAATACCAAGCGGCATCCGGAGTGACTATCTCAGCCTTAAATAAGGTCAATTTGACTATTAATAAGGGCGAATTTATCGGTATTGCTGGGAGGAATGGCTCCGGAAAGTCTACCCTCGCAAAACATTTTAACGCTTTATTAGTTCCCAGATCCGGGGAAGGAAAAGTACTGGTTGATAAATTGGATACTCGTGACCCAGGAGCAGTATGGGAGATCCGACAACGGGTAGGCATGGTTTTTGCGAATCCGGATAATCAGATGGTAGCTCCCATTGTGGAGGAGGACATTGCCTTTGGCCCGGAAAATTTGGGGGTACCCTCGTCTGAAATTCGCAGCCGGGTGGATAAAGCTTTGGATCG
>Ga0074193_1003879_pt1 | contig 10181 bp, 8 predicted proteins | sample EPASupsiteHSE605_FD_64523 | JGI IMG/M metagenome (GOLD analysis project Ga0074193, IMG submission 64523) | Bioremediated contaminated groundwater from EPA Superfund site, New Mexico - Sample HSE6-05 | ecosystem: Environmental > Aquatic > Deep subsurface > Groundwater > Contaminated ...
GCGCCGCAGACGGGATTTCTGCGTGCTTTTGCCGGTTTTTTTATTTCAAAAACTTTAACCGAAAAGGAGAATGCAATATGAGTTCAGTAGCAGATATATTCGGCTCGTTGGTTTTCAACGAATCCACCATGAAGGAAAGACTTCCCAAGGGAACCTATACCGCCATGCAGAAGACAATCAAAGACGGAAAGCTCCTTGATATCGATGTTGCGACCGTTGTCGCAAACGCGATGAAGGACTGGGCTATCGAAAAGGGAGCCACTCACTTTACGCACTGGTTCCAGCCTATGACCGGCGTCACCGCAGAGAAGCACGACAGCTTCATATCGCCCACCAGCGACGGAAAGATTATCATGGAGTTTTCCGGCAAAGAACTCGTGCGCGGCGAACCCGACGCCTCCAGCTTCCCCTCCGGCGGACTTCGCGCCACCTTTGAGGCCAGAGGCTATACCGCCTGGGACCCCACCTCCTATGCCTTCATCAAGGATAAAATTCTCTGCATCCCGACCGCTTTCTGCTCCTACGGCGGCGAAGCTCTGGACAAGAAAACTCCTCTGCTGCGCTCCATGCAGGCAATAAACATTCAGGCAATGCGAGTTCTCAAGCTCTTCGGCAACGAAGATGTGACCTCCGTGAAAACGACCGTCGGCCCCGAGCAGGAATACTTTCTCATTGACAAGGACATTTATGAGAAGCGCCCCGACCTCATCTATACCGGCCGCACTCTTTTCGGCTCCAGGCCTCCCAAGGGGCAGGAGCTCGACGACCATTACTTCGGCAGCATTAAGCCACGTGTGCAGGAGTTCATGGACGATTTGAATAGCGAGCTTTGGAAGCTCGGAATTTTAGCCAAGACCGAGCATAACGAGGTTGCGCCCGCTCAGCACGAGCTGGCTCCTATATTCTCTACCACCAACATGGCCGTCGACCATAACCAGCTCACCATGGAGATGATGCAGAAGATTGCAAAGCGCCACAATCTCGTCTGTCTGCTCCATGAGAAGCCTTTCGCAGGCGTCAACGGCAGCGGCAAGCATAATAACTGGTCCATTTCCACCAATACAGGTTCAAACCTGCTCGAGCCGGGCGAAACCCCGTCCGAAAACGCTCAGTTCCTGCTTTTTCTCTGCGCAACTATCAAGGCTGTCGACGATTACCAGGAAATCCTCCGCGTTTCCGTTGCGACCGCCGCAAACGACCACCGTCTCGGTGCAAACGAGGCGCCCCCCGCGGTTATCTCTGTGTTCCTCGGCGACGAGCTTACGGAAATACTCAACGCCATTGAGAGCGGCACCGCCTACAGCGACCGCATAAAAGAGCAGATGACTATCGGCGTCGACGTTCTGCCCCATTTCCCCAAGGACACTACGGACAGGAACAGAACCTCTCCCTTTGCTTTCACAGGAAACAAGTTCGAGTTCCGTATGCCCGGCTCCTCCCTCTCCATTGCCGGTCCGAACTTCGTTCTTAATACCGCGGTAGCCGAGGTTCTCAAGCAGTTTGCCGACGAGCTTGAAGGCTCCAAGGACTTTACCGCTTCTCTCAACAGCCTCATCAAGAGAACCATAAGCGAGCACAAACGCATAATCTTCAACGGCAACGGCTATGACGACGCGTGGATCATGGAAGCGCTCAAGCGGGGTCTTCCCAATCTTAAGACGACGCCGGACTGTATGCCCTGCTTCCTCTCGGAAAAAAGCGTTAAGCTTTTCACCTCCCACAATGTTCTCACCGAGACAGAGATAAAGTCCCGCTACGAAATCGTAATGGAAAATTACACCAAGGTCATAAATATTGAGGCGCTTACGATGCTCGACATGGCAAAGAAGGACATTATGCCGGCGGTTTCAGCCTATTCGAAGGAAATCTCCGAAACCGCGAATTCCAAGAAGGCCTTTGTTCCCACTGCCGACTGCACCTATGAGCTTGAGACCCTCAAGAATCTTACCCGCGGCGCGGCAAATCTCTATAATAAGACTTCGGAACTCGAAAAAATCCTTATTGACTCCAAGGAGCACACCGAAGCCACCGAGCTTGCCAATTACTATAAGGATAAGGTCATCCCCGCAATGAGCGAGCTTCGCATCTCCGCAGATGAACTTGAGACCATAACCGCAAAATCCTACTGGCCCTATCCCTCTTACGGCGATCTGCTCTTCAGCGTTAAATAAACGCTTGAAGCCGGGTTGCGGAACGTCCTTTGAGAGCAAAGACATTCATGCAACTTAATACAACTTAATCGATCCGGGGGCGGGTTGAATCCGCCCCCAAAATTTATTTTATTGGAGGAAATAAAATGTGCTCGATAATCGGCGCTGAGGATTTCGAAATCCCGCAGGGCGAGTTTATGGAAGGTTTTTTCAAAACCAAAACTCGCGGTCCCGACATGACCAGAATCGTTGATACCCCCGCAGGCAGACTCGGCTTTCACCGGCTTGCCATCATGGACACCAACGAGAGCGGCATGCAGCCTTTTGCACTGGGCGGCAATTACGTCGTGTGCAACGGCGAGATCTACGGTTTTCGAAATTTAAAGAAGGCGCTTTCCTCCGAGTATGTCTTCAAAAGCGAATCCGATTGTGAAATTTTGCTCCCCCTGTATGAAAAATACGGCTGCGAAATGTTCGCCATGCTGGACGCCGAATACGCGCTCATCATATATGACTGCAAGAAAAATTCCTTTGTCGCCGCACGCGATCCCATCGGCATCAGGCCGCTCTATTACGGAAAGTCCAAAAACGGCGGAATGATTTTTGCCTCGGAGCCGAAAAACCTTGTCGGTCTTTGCGGCGAAATAAAGCCCTTCCCCCCCGGGCATTATTACGCTGACGGCAAGTTCGTGTGCTACTGCGATATTTCGGAACGCAAGCCCTGTGTTACGGACGATCTGGAGACAGTCTGCACAAACATAAGGCACCAGCTCTCCATGGGCGTTGCAAAGCGTCTGGACGCGGACGTTCCCGTCGGCTTCCTGCTTTCCGGCGGACTTGACAGTTCCCTTGTCTGCGCCATCGCGACAAAGCTCCTGAACCGTCCCATACGTACCTTTGCCATCGGTATGGAAACGGACGCCATTGACCTCAAGTACGCAAAGCAGGTAGCCGATTACATCCACAGCGAGCATCAGGAGATAATCATCGGCCGCGATGATGTCATATCCTCGCTCGAGACCGTTATTTCCGTACTCGGCACCTACGACATCACGACGATACGCGCAAGCATGGGAATGTATCTCATCTGCAAGGCGATCCACGAGCAGACGGACATTCGCGTTCTGCTCACGGGCGAAATCTCCGACGAAATCTTCGGCTATAAGTACACGGATTTCGCTCCAAACGCCGAGGCCTTCCAGCTTGAGGCGGAAAAGCGCCTGCGTGAGCTGCATATGTACGATGTGCTCCGCGCCGACCGCTGCATTTCCGCAAACTCTCTTGAAGCGCGTGTTCCCTTCGGCGACCTCGACTTTGTGAAGTACGTTATGAGTGTTCCCGGGGAAATGAAGATGAACAGCTACAACATGGGCAAATACCTTCTCCGCCACGCCTTTGAGGGCGACTATCTGCCCGAAAACATACTCTGGCGCGCAAAGGCCGCGTTTTCGGACGCCGTCGGTCACTCTCTGGTCGACGACCTCAAGGAATATGCCGAGAGTATCTATTCGGACGCTGACTTCGCCGCAAAATGCGCGAAGTATGAATTTGCAAGACCTTTCACCAAGGAGTCTCTCCTGTACCGCGATCTGTTCGAGAAATACTATCCGGGTCAGGCCGCCATGGTCGACGATTTCTGGATGCCGAACAAGAGCTGGGAGGGCTGTAACGTAAATGACCCCTCCGCGCGCGTCCTGTCAAACTACGGCGTAAGCGGAGTATAGCGCGCTTTAATCTGCGATTTCTATTCTGTTGATTCCTTCTGATATTTGCAATTTTTATAACAAAATATAAAAATAGTCCGGGTTCTCCTTCAAAAGAGACCCGGGCTTTTCTTTTACGCCTTTTTTAGCGACAATATACATTTTTCGGCTTGTAAAATTGATTTTTATTGGTATAAATATAATGTCGATAGTTATATCCAGTTTCCTTTATAGGTCTGCCCAAATCTGTTGAAGGAGGTTTCGAAACATTGAAGTTTTTTTCTAAGGAAAAACCGACGAAGCGAGACGACGATCCCGGAGATACCGCAGGTCGGTCTACGGAGAGCGAAATTGCTGCTGAACAGCCCGACGAAGCTGCTGATACTGTGTTTGCTCCAAAATGCGAGTCAGACTTTTTCAGAACTCCGGTTTCGGCTTTGGCGCAGAAGCTCGGCATCAAGGCTATGGGCGGAAAAGCCGGGGAAGATTTCTTTCTGTACGGCTGCGGGGCGCTGCCGGAAGCGCAGATCTTTTGGAGTATCCTCAATAAAAAGGCCGCTGATCTGCTCGAACAGATGAGCACCGCCTCCGAGCTTTCGGAAAACGGGGAGAGGGCTTCGGAAACCGTTACATTTTCTTCGGATATGTATCTTGAAACATATATCGCCAACAATCAAATGAAGGCCTACGCCTGCATAATCCCGCCGGTCGGTAGCGGAATAAAGCCGGATTTCGACCGGTTTTATACAGGGCTTACCAATGCGGGCATCAACTCCGGAGTAAATATCGAGTTGCTTAAGGAGCTTTTCGAAAACGATACGGTGCTGAGGATTTTCACCGTCGCCGAGGGAAAGGCAGTCATAGACGGCGAAGACGGAAAGATAATCGAGCTATTCGCCAGAGAAAAGAAAATCAGCTTCGAATCAGACGAAAACGATTTGGTCGATTATAAGAACCTTAATTGGCTCCAGCCCATTCACGGCGGAGAAATCATATGCAAAATCATTCCGCCGGTTCCGGAAGAAGACGGGGTAAACGTCAGAGGTGTCGTGCAGAAAGCTCGGGTCGGAAAAGTCCCAAAGCCGCCTATTGGTAAAAACACCGGCGAAAATGAGGAGCACACGGCGCTTATCGCTTTGTGTGACGGACAGCTTAAATATTCGGGCGGCTTATTCAATGTCGAACAGATGATTAGAATTGACGGAGATGTGGATAGTTCCATCGGCAATTTAGACGTCATCGGTTCTGTCACGATTAACGGCAACGTGTTCGAAGGCTTTACGGTAAAGGCTTCGGAAGATATAGTTGTAAGGGGAAGCGTTGCGGGCTCGGAGCTGATTGCCGGGGGTAGCATTCAGGTTTTTCAGGGAATCAACGGCAGCTACAAAGGAAAGCTTGACGCAGGAGGCAATGTAACGAGCAAGTATCTTGAAAATTGTCACGTTGTTGCAGGTGCAATCGTAAAAGCGGACAGTATTGTAAACAGCAAGGTCATCAGCAGTGATAAGGTCGTCGTCACCTCCGGAAAGGGTATAATTCTCGGGAGCACAATCATCGGCTTTAGGGGTATAGAAGCAAAAACGATAGGCAACGAGCAGAACATTCCGACAAGCCTGACAATAGGAACAGACCCGAAGCTTTACGATGAACTGCATAAATTAAAAATAGAGGTTCAAGAATTAAGCCACAAATCGGAGGAAAACGATAAAAATATAAATTACCTGGAGGAACGGGAAAGCCTGGATTCAAAATATCAGCAGCTTCTAGGCAAATTGAAATTTGACCAAAAGATATATTATTTGAATCTATCAAAAAAGTCGGGCAGAATAAGCGCCATAGAGCTTGAGCTGAAAAGCGGCGAAGCCTGTCAAATTATTTTAAGTCATCTGTATCCGACGGTTAATGTTACCATCGGCAACACAAAATTGATAATTGATTACGAAAAACAAATGTGCCGTATTTTCAAGTCTGAGGGAGAAATAATCATAGGGTCAAAATAGCTTATAACGATAAAAAGAGGTCTGCAGAGGCAGACCTCTTTTTATCGGCTTCAGTTCATTCGTCGTAAAGCCATGTAACGGTTTTGTCCGCGAAGCTCAGACCCAGCTTTTTCTGAAGCTTTATGGAGGCTTCGTTAGTGGTAACTATATGCGCGTGCGGGACATAGCCGAGAGCGAGCTGGCGGTTGATCATCGCCGCCTCAAGCGAATATGCGATACCGCGCCTGCGAAACTCCGGCAAAACCTGAAGTATGCCCATCGTGCCCTCATCATGAGTGCCGACAAAGCCCGCAAGCTCATTTCCGATGAACGCTCCTATTATTCCGGCTTCTATACGCTCGGCAAGATACTTCTCGTCCGACAGATGATCATAGTTTTCTAAAACGAATTTCAGATGCTCGCTCGAGAGTTCGCGCAACCTGACCCCTTCGGTCAGCTTCTCGTCGAGCCTTTCCTTTGAAAGATAGGCACACTGCAGGGATTCCATCGTATGCCTGTAGGCGTACTTTGCCTGAAGCCAGGGTACAAACTGTGCCTGATGCATCTCGATTACAAGCGGTCTTTTGATTCCCGCACAGATTTTCTCCAGCGTTTCTTCGTTCTGCGCGCTTATCATATATGTATATCCGCTATTTAATACGGCGGCGCCGTGCTCGTCGGCATACATGAGTTCTCCGATGCCGCGGTACAGGGACTCAAGCATATCAATGTGATACAGTTTGTCCCTGCTTAAGTACTCGATTGCTTTATCTTTCATATTAAGCCCCCGTATCTATAAAAGCCGAAAACGTAGCAGCCCGTTATATGGGTTTTCCTTCTTAGGAAGCGCCTGCCGGGTGTCCGGCAGGCACCGACCCCGGTTTACAGCGGTTTGATTTGGTCTCCGCTGCGGCTTTTGTTTTCATTGTCCTTCTGCGCCTTTTCGTTTCGCAGTTTGGCCTGTTTGATTTTTGCCGCGCCCGCCTTATAGTCCGGTCTTCTCATTCCGGCCTTCGCCATATAAATCACCTCAGGACTATTCTTCCGCATGAGGAAAAATAATATGCGAAATCGCGCGATTATTCAGCTTACCGCCGTTTTTCCCCGGTACTTCATACCTGTCCTCTGCTTTTTGAGCTGCGTAATGTAATAGAACGTCGGCACAAGGAAAAGATAAAAGGCGCAGAGTATGCTCGAGGTCGGAGCGTCTATCGCCGCCAGCGGGACCGAGCCCGCAATGCACCACGGTATGAGCGGCGCGATGATGACCGCCGAATTCTCGAGCGCTAGAGCCCTGTCGTCCTTCATTTCCATGGTGTCGCCGCAGAGCTGATGCGTAAGCATTACGGAAAGGGACTGATTGCAGCTTATCATGGCCGTAAAGGTTGAGGTCAGAATATAGGCGCCGAAGGGATTTATCTTCAGAGCGATTGCATGTATGTATTTTTTAACTCCCGAGAGCAGCCCCGTTCCCTCGAAGATACCCGAATACGACGACGAGAGCACGACGATGGCCGCGGGTTTAAGCATTGAAACGATACCTCCTCCGTCCAGCATCGCGGCAAGCTCCTTGTCGGGTGCCGAGTAACCCAGCGCGAGTATCCTGAGCATAGTCAAAAAACCTATTCCCTGGACCGCCACGCAGATAACGCATCCGCATACAATACTGACAAGAACGGTTATCTTTACGCTCACTCTGAAGGCCGACAGAACGACGATGAGCGCGGCGGGGATAACCGTCACCCAGACGAGGCTGAAGTGCTCTGCGAACATCTGCGCGGCGTTTGCGGACGATCCTGTCGTCTTCATCGCGAAGCCTGCCGCAAGATAAACGGCGCAGGTCAGTATGAGCGGCACAACAGCGGACCTTATCATCAGCCGCACGTTATTGAAAATGTTTGTTTCGGTAAGCTCGCTGACCAGCAGCGCGCTGGTGGACATAGGCGAGTTGCGGTCGCCGAAAAAGCCTCCGGCGAGAACCGCTCCGCCTATCCACACCGGACTAATCCCCATTGTTTTCCCCATCATCATGCAGATGACGCCCATAGTGGCCGCCGTTCCGAAGGAGGTCCCCATGAGCATCGAAATCAGTGCGCAGAGTACGAAGGTCGCAAGAATGAAGGTCTGTGGAAGTATAATTTTTGAGGAGTAGAAAATAATGTAGGGTATCGTTCCCGCTGCGCGCCAGACCGCCGTAAGCCCTCCTATAAGCACAAATACCAGCGTTATATTCTTAATGGTCTTGACGCCCTCGAAGGTCATTTTAATCATTTGCCTGAAGCTGTGCTTTCTGATGAGTCCGTAAGAAAAGAACAAGGCCAGACCGAAAAACAAAGCGTAGAATATCGATAAGCCGGAGCTCACGCAGATAAGCAGTCCGACAATAAAAAGTCCCAGGGTCGCAGCTTCCAGCATCGTTCTTTCCGCCCTTACAGTTAATTATAGGCAACATCTTACCACCGAAAAGCCGAAAGTCAACAGACTTCTTCCTTTTTCGTGCTTTTCAATGAAAAGCACGCACTGAAAACGCAGAGGTTTCGTGAGCGGCTTCCGATAAAAAAGCACGCTTCGGGTATTGACACGGAACATATAAGGCGGTACAATCGCCTTGAACATTTGAATATGGCAATGTCTTCAGGGCAGGGTGAAATTCCCGATTGGCGGTAAAGTCCGCGAGCGCGAGAGCGCAGATTTGGTGTAACTCCAAAACCAACAGTATAGTCTGGATGAAAGAAGATGTGTTAAAATAACTGAGCTTTTCTTTGCTTTACTTTACGCACCTAATGTAATTTTAACACCTGAAAGACAGCGGTTTTTCAGGTGTTACGTTATTTTTAGGAGTGTATTTCAATGAATGAAAAAAAACCCGGAGCAAGAACCTCGCGAAGCGCACAACCGCTGACCCACAAGCTCACCGTAACCGCCATGCTTTCCGCCGTTGCGGCGGTGCTGATGTTTATCGACTTCAGCATACCGATAGTGCCGTCTTTCATTAAGCTCGATGTGTCGGAGCTTCCCGGACTGCTCGCGTCCTTCAGTCTCGGTCCCGTGTACGGCGTCGCCGTCATTTTCATCAAGGACCTGATAAACGTCGCTCGTTCCACCACCTCCGGCGTCGGAGAATTCTGCAATTTTTTGCTCGGAGCAGTCTTTGTGTTTGCGGCGGGTCTTGTGTATAACAAGATGAAGTCCCGCAAGGGCGCGCTCGTAGGCTCAATAATCGGCGCTATTGCCATGGCGGCTCTCAGCTACCCTATCAATTATTACATCACTTACCCCATCTATGCGAATTTTATGCCCATGGAAGGCATAATAGGAATGTATCAAGCGATACTTCCGAGTGTAAAGACTCTGTCCGATTGTCTGCTGGTCTTTAACGTGCCTTTCACCTTCGTCAAAGGTATGCTGGACGTCGCTCTGACCTTCCTCATATACAAAAAGCTCTCGCCTATCCTGCACAGATAGGGACAGCAGTTTCCCCGTTCATAGAAAGGAGCCTTTGAAGAATTTCTCCAAAGGCTCCTTTGCCGCTTATTTAAGGCTCCAGACGTATTCGATGAGCGGCATTGCCGACTCAACATCGGTAAAATCGATCTTACCACCGAAGCTGTCGATTATCGCTCTGTCGTCGTCGGTCCTCTCCTCTTCCTTTTTCTTGAGCAGCATACTCCTCATCATCTTCATCATTGTTCTGTGTACAAACTTCAAATTGACCCAGTCGAGGCCTCCGCGGAAGCTGTAAAGGTGTGCGCGCTGCATCAGCTCCTTCGGGAGCTGCTTGCCAACCCCCTTGAGAATCATACGGGCGTTGCCGGCCAGAGCCGGATTGCCGATGCCGACTGTGAAGATTACAAGGTTCTTGCCTGCCGCCTTATCCGCATTGGACGCAAGAAATTTAATTCCGCTGACCTTGTTGGCATACAGGCCGCCGCCGAAAACAAGCGTTTCATATTTGTCAAAGTCAATATTCTTTTTTGTGCCGCCGAGATCGAACAGGTCAGCGTCGAGAGAGCGGGCGATGTGCTGCGCGTAGAGCCTTGTCGAGCCGTAGTTTGATTGGTATAAGACAGCTATATTTCCCATTGCTTCTACCTCCGCTGCGGTTTTTGGGCTGCCGCAAGTTTAGAATTATATTTTGTATCATATCACATTTTTATTTTCGACGCCATATTTTATATCGATTTTCGCTTTTTTTCGGATTTTTGCCCGAAATATGAAAATTCTCTTGAAATAGCCGGGGGCTTGTGTTATTATTTGCTTTGCAACTGTAGCTATTATAGAGGTTTCCTCTTTTTCATCGAAAGGATTGTTTGTTATGAAAATTGCTCTCACGATAGTCCAGCTCCTCA